>JAEEGG010015120.1_pt1 | contig 16239 bp, 15 predicted proteins | sample 9134161 | NCBI WGS metagenome assembly JAEEGG01 (sample SAMN16246543, study PRJNA631951) | gut metagenome | biome: gut microbiome; feature: rumen; material: CR-attached | host: Bos | place: Iran: Karaj | collected 2018-10
TCGTGACCATTGAGAACTATTCTGATGTATTACTTGGGGTGGTGGAGTGGTGTGGTGGATGGAGTTATAATTGAAAAAGCCTTGCGTACATATACACACACATGTACGCGAGAAAGTTTAAGAAAACAGTCCACTTACTCCACCACTACACCACTTTTTAATCATGATGAGCACGTGCGATAAGCACGGATCATCCAGAACCGACCCCGCGTTTTTCAGTTGGTGATGTTGAGTTTCGCCCCGCCTTCTTTAACTGCAACAAAGCCGGCATGGGTGCCGTCACCATTGACAGTGGAAGTAATGGCAATGCTGCTCTGGCAGCTCTGAATGGTGCAATTGCCAAGGCTGTGAGCGGCGATACCTGCGGCGAACTTATAGCCCGTACTGATGGAACCCGCCACCTTAAGACAAGTGATGGTCGCTCCGTCAATATAGCCGAACGGGGCACAGTTATTTTCCGTTGCCGTTGCATTGAACGTCAGAGTGTGTCCGCCGCCATATAACATACCTTTGAAGCAGTTTGTCTCACTCGTACCTGCCATCGTCGCAACAGTGATGTCGGCGGCCAGCGTCACGGTCTCTCCGCTGTACGTAGTACCGCTATTTACACTTGAGGCAAAGGTGTTCCACTCTTCCGTTGAGCTGATGGTAATGTTGTCTGCCCACGCCGTCACAGTGGTGAGCATCACCAGGAGCAGTGTCATGGCTGTGCGTGCCAGAAAAGAATGTTTCTTTTTCATCTTGCTTTATTAATTGTTTTTGAGTTAATGTTATTTCTCTTACCAGATATCCTCAATTTTATCGATATCGTCAGTTGATTCATTGAGCAGGTCGACGGGTGTGTCGTCCATGCCCATGATATCGGTAAGGCTGGAGCAGAGCATCTGCGACTGCTGCAGCTTCATTACCTGTATTTCTGGATTGATATATGCCTTTTTCATTTTACTACTACCTTTTTACCATTAATAATATACAGTCCTTTACTTGGATTGCTTACCTTGCGACCCTGTAAGTCGTAACAACGGTTATTGGTTATTGTTTCACGGTTAATGTTCTCAACGCCCGTTGTTCCATCTTCAAATACCATGGTCAGTTCGCGGGCTGTTGTGCTGTCAAGCAGCAGATAAGCTCTGCGAGCAGGCATATTGTTGCCTGTGTACTCATGGAAGCCGAAGTGACCGTTCTTGTTGCCCAGTACATAGAAGCTGCCAACGCCCAGAGAAGAGGTCTGTGTGCTGACATCAACACCATGCAGGTCGTTGCCTACTGTGTGCTCGGCGGCATCGTTGCTGGCAGCCATATTGATACTACTGTCGTCGCTTACGAGGATGACGGCCGTAGCGGCAGGAATCACCTTGCCTAACTTATGGAGCGTGATGGTGGTGCCACTAACTGTAGCGGTATAGGCACAAGCAGTTTGGTTAGCATTAATCTTATAGCCTGTAGTACCATTATAGTAGGTAGTCCAGTAGGCGCCATTGGCCAAGTTGGCATTGAGAACGACTGTTTCAAGAGTACCCTGTTGAGAGAGCGTTACAGAACCGTCATACTCGCTACCGCCATACATAATAGTACCACTTTCGCCTTGAACATGAATGGAGTAGCCCTGTGGCAGATACTGTGACAACTGGCTGGCAACGCGGTTCATGTTGTAGCTTGAGAAAGAGGCATTAGTGAGCACAGCACGGGAAGTAGCATCGATGGTCAGGGTGAACGTGTCGTAACCTGAGCCAAGAGCGGCACCTCCTGTAAGCCGCAACGTACTACCATTGGTCACAGCGATATCATCAGCCAACCACTCAAGTCCTCTCGACCAGGCGTTGACGTCTGATTCGTATTTTCCTACCGCATCGAGAGTGGCATTATCAAGTGTCAGCGTGTGAGATGAGCCAACGTTAACGTTTTTGAGATGGGTTTTCAGTGTGCCATTCTTGATAGTCAGGCTGCCACTCATAGGGATACTCTCCAACTTGACACTGTGGCCATTAAGGTCGAGCGTAACCTCGTTCACCTCATACTTACCCGAAGGAACATGTGCTGTTTTTATCGTCCAGTCCTCCTCTACATCCGCCAACACCTTAATCTCGTCGCCACTCTTAGCATTATACAGGGCAGTATAGAGATAAGGTTCAGCGACAGGCGTTTCTGAACCAGAGCTGTAAAGCAAGGCTACGACACCTGTACGGGGAATGGTCTCGGTGTAGGTATTGGTATAGACAGTGCCATAGGTCTCAATGGTTGCGGTATAGCTTCTCACACCATCAGTGTTTTCCGTAGGTGCTGTGGTTACCTCAACCTGGAAATCTGTAGTGGTGGAGTGGTCAGGACGACCGCAGCGGCTACAGGTCAGTTCGAGGGTAGCCATCAGCTCACCAAAGTAGTTATTGGTGCCCCACGACCATGTAGCATTGTCCCAGTTGTGACCTAAAGCAGGAATCATTACATCGTCACGACTTACCTCGGTATAGGTGAGGTGGTCGCTGTTCTCCATATAGTAACGAAGACCGTTACCGAAGTAGCAGTCACGGATACCATCTTCATCACAAGTAGGAGCTTTATACTCTTTATGTAAGAGGTATATCCATTCTGGCTTTACGGTGATGTTGCGATCTGGAATAGAGGTTGGTGCTGCTGCATCCTCATCGTCGGCAATCATCCAGCGCTTGAACAGATAGCCCTGCTTAGCAGGAGCTGCTGGCATGGTAACTGCCGTGCCATAGTTGGCGGTGATGGGGGCGAAGGCAGCGGGAGTACCACCATCGGTATCGAAGGTAATGGTGTACTGATTAATCTGCCAGTGGGCAGTATAAGTCTTGTTTCCTGTAGCATCGCTAAACTGCACATTAGTCTGAGGTGTATCTCCATTGCTGCCAGTCCATCCAAGGAAGGTATAACCCGTCTTAGAAGGGGCAGTGAGAGAGATATTCTCGCTAACGGTGTAGCTCAGCGGATTCTCGGCAGCATTCACACCGCCATCGAGATTGTAGGTAATAGTATAGGCATTGGTGGTCCACTTGGCAAAGAGCTCCTGAGCCTCAAGAACTCTCTCGCCATTGAACACCCAGCGATGCTGGCAGGCTTGCTCCTTGAACCAACCGCCAAAGGTATAGCCAGTCTCACTTGGAGCTGCAGGCTCTGTAGCATAGGCACCATGATTGACGGTCTGGGTATTGATGACAGAGCCATGGCCATTCAGATTGAAAGATACCTCGTGAGTAATCTGCTGCCACATGGCTGTGGCGGTGATGTCACCATCGATGGTATAGTGTTCACCAGCAGCATAAGTGGTAGAGTTGATATTCCAACCCATGAAGTTGTGGCCGTAGTAGGTAAATGCAACGGCAGGCAACTCATAGCTGGCTCCTGCGGGTTTGCTGACACTGCTCATCACGCCCTTAGCACCATTGGCTACGAAGGAAATGGTGTACTTAGGAACGATGGTGTTGTCAGTAATATTGTCGAGCGTAGCCTCAGTGTCGCTATTCTGCAGCATGAAATCGTTGGTCAGCGTAATGGTGCCACCGTAGCTGTTGGCATAGATAGCATCGGTAGCCTTTGTCCACCCCAGATTAATGGTAGCATTGCTATGGCCATGTCCGGCACCAATGCCCTTGCCTTGTCCTCCGCCAACAGCTGTTACATTACCACCAGTGATGATAATGGTACCACCGTCGCCTTCGTCGCCACCGCCGATACCAGCACCACCCCAGGAAGCAGAGCCTGCGCCACCATGGGCAACGACGGTACCACCATTAATCATAACGGTACCCGTATTAGTGGAATGATCTCTGCCAGAACCGATGCCTGCAGCCAAGTTACCACCATTGGCAGTAACGGTACCACCATTGATGATAATGGTGTAGCCATTGTTGCCACCACCAATACCTGGGGCACCATACTTACCTGTGGCAGTCACTATACCACCGTTGATGGCAATGGTACCAGTTGCCTTGTTCCGCATACCTGCACCATTTTGATAGTATCTGTAGCCACCAATGCCAGAGAAATATTTAGAGCTTGAACCACTCTCCTCGTTCTGTCCGTTAGCTACCAGCGCACCTGTTCCGTTGGTCTGAGCATAGATATTCAGACGGCAACCCTCGCCAACCGTAACACCCTTGTCGGCAGTCAGCGTAGCACCATCGTTGAGAATCAGATTGACCGTACCATTGACATTCATACGACTAGAAATGGTGATATCTGACTCTACGCACCACCAGCCTGCGGTCAGGTCGGTCTGGTCGGTAAGAATCATTGCATCAACAGACTGTGCGATGCCACTCTCATCGATATAGCTGGTAACATGACTCTTATCAGGCAAGACGGGCTTAGAATCGACCAACGTCACCTCAATCTTATACATCTGACGGTAGGTAACTGCTACTGAACAGCTGTTCTGGTCACTGATTTCTTCCTTGATGCTATTGGTAGGAGCATCGTAAATCTTGACGTTAGCTATGTATTTGGTGGGGTGCGAGAAAGTGAAGGTCGTAGTGTAATTGCCCCACAAGCAATAGGTGTAGCCCGATGTCTTCTGATAGCTATCAGCCATAGTCATCACGCTACAGTCGTCGCCATTGATCGTTATCGTCAGATTGTCAAAACTAAGAGAGCTGCTATCCCAAAAGTAGGAATCACTCATCTTGGTAACACTGTTGTTATAGACGATGTACGACAGGTTGTCGCTCTGCCTTTTGAACGTGAACGTACGAGTCTCGTCTGCCCATGCAGTCTGTGCTGTAAACAGCACGGCGAGTAGCATCATGGCCACCCGTACACACTTTGTTCTTTTAAAATTTAAGTGTTTCATCTTGTTGATTTAGATATATATTGTTTGTTATTTTGTTTTCTTCTGATTCGTCGTTTTCTCCAGTCGCTATAGTAGTAGAGCGTAAAGAGGAAGGCTCCCCACAAGCTAAGGTAGATGACTGCAATGGGAATAGAGAGCCATAGAGGCAGTTGAAGAAATCTGTCTATCATACGCGTGTTTGATTTTGCACGCGAAGGTACTATAATAATGGCAGATGGGGGTTGTTTTCAGGGCTGTTGTTGTAGCATAACTTGATTTTGATACAGAAAATGTTGTATCAAAATGTAGTTTTAGGACAATTATTTGGCCATTTCAACGGAAAATAGTAATTTTGCGGCTTGTTATGATAGGCATCGACGATATGCAATATGGGGGAATGCTGACGACAGCACTGCTGGCGCTGACGGTGGCATTTCAAGTACCGAGAAGAACCGTACGAAACAAGGTGTTCAGCAGAGCACGCTGGCTGATGGCTGGCGGACTGGCACTGATATCGGCGCAATTCTTGCTGCAATATATCGGTGGCTACCGACAGATGGGCGTGACGCAGGGCGTATTCTGGAACCTGCTATTCTTTATGCCCTGTACCATCAGCATCAATCTGGCCCTACTCTACTTGCAGCAGAAGGGGCGCATTACTAAATGGGACTGGAACCTGGGAGGGGCACTGTATCTGATAGCCCTGACAGTACTGGTGGCTACTGCCATAGCCGACGGCATACCCTTTGAACAGGAGTCAGAGGCGCTGAGAGTAGCGGAATATGTGGGGTCGGTGCTGTTCCTATTGATACAAGGGCACTACTTTATTCTGCTGTACAGGGGCTACCGGCGCATGAAGCATGCGGTGGACGAATACTACGACCGCGAACGTAGCGACCTGTTGGGATGGATGGGGCGCAGCGTGACGATGCTGGCCGTGATTACCTTGTTTGTACCGATTGCGATATTCCAGGAGGGCTGGGCGCTCTCAGTATTTGCCTGTGCCATATTCTGCATCATATACTATTGTGCCAGCTGTTTCCATAGCTATGGCATCAGTCAGGACACGCAGCGCGTAGAAGAGGCGGAGCAGAGCATGGAGAGCGACGAGGCTGAGCCTGCCATCAGCGAGGAAGACTGCCAGCGCATAGAGAAGGCGGTGGAGAAATGGGTGGCTGCAGGCAACTATCTGGTGGGCAACCAGACGCTGACCACTGTAGCCAACGATATGGACGTGCAGCGCTACATGCTGAAGGCATGGCTGCAACAAACAGAATACGGCAAGCTGAGCAACTGGCTGAACAAGCTGCGCATAGAGGAGGCACAGCGCGTAATGACGGCACACCCTGACTGGGGACTGGACGCCGTGGCAGACCACTGCGGACTAAGCCGCTCGAGCTTCCACCGCATATTCCGACAGCAGGTGGGAATGACACCCGCAAAATTCCAAGAAAGAAAATAAGACAAAAAAAAGAAGTGCTGTAACTCGAAAGAATTACAGCACTCTTGGTTTTAAAGCCTTGTACCCAGACCCGGGCTCGAACCGGGATGGGTTGCCCCACTGGTGTTTGAGACCAGCGCGTCTACCGACTCCGTCATCTATCCAGTAGCCGCAGTGCCATTGGTGTTAGCCATCATCACGTGGGTAGTGATTATTGCCAGACGCAAGAAGGTTGCAAGCGTCATCTTCAATGGCAGCAAATGGGTGAAGTGGCTGTTTTTCGCCTACGTCGCCATCATCCTCGTCAATGTCTTTGGCAACTATGTCCCTGGCCATTGGATTCCCACGCTATACGACGAGAAGGGTCACAACGAAGGATTCTTCATTGTGCTCTACTTTACCGCCTATACCTTTGTCTGCTATTTCCTCGTATCCTTCCGCCTGGCCAACGAGAGCGACCTGAAAGAAGCGAAGAATGCCAAGCAGCTGGCCGTCAGTTTCCTTTCTGATGCAGCCGATGCAGCAGCAGGTACAGCCACTGTTGCAGGTGCTGCTGCGGGCACTTTCCTGAGCATGATATGGTCGTTGCTCTTCCCTGTCGTGACAGTCGCAGGCCAGTCGTTCATCTTCCTTGGAGTGGGTGCTGCCGGCTTCTTTGCAGGAATAGCAATCATGATTCCCATCATCGGCATCATTGCTGTCATTGGTGCATTCCTCATTCTTGTCATCACGTTCCTCACCTGTCTGGCAGTGATTGTGGCTACGGTACTCCAGTTCCTGAACAACCTCCGCTACCTTCGTTAACCTGACAAAGTATCTCTAGGAGAGAAACGTCGTTTCTCGAACAGTAACTCGTCGTTTCTCTCCTAGAGATATGCCTTGTTGCCATCAGTCGTTCCTGAATTTGCTTGACTGTCGTTTTTACCCTCACATACTCACATGACAAGCCTCAAACCCTTATATACAGAGCGTTTGAGGTACGTGAGGGAGAACGAAAGTCCCTCACGTTACCCTCACATTTTGGCTCACATTCACTCACATTACATAGTGACTGGACAGATACGTGAGTGCTCAAAGAGAAAAAGTGAGGGAGACGTGAGGGAGAATAAATATCCCTCACGTGCCCTCAGCCCTTTATACATCGGCCTTTGAGAGGGGTCATGTGAGTATGTGAGGGACATTTTCGAATTCTTTAATTTTTCGCGTCCGATTCAACGTGAAATAAAAATTAAGTTTAATCAGAATCAACCTACATCACAAATAACTCTAAGACTCAGTCCGAAGTATCCAAACTCCCAGTCCGAAGGCTTCGGACTCGCAGTCCGAAAGGAGCGGACAAATCTCCTTTGCTGAGATTATTCCATCAACTTTGCCAGCTCATCTATTACATCGTCAGACAACAGCACGCCAGAATGACCTCTTGACCACTCAATGGATGGGATAGCTTCCTGTAGTGCAGCAAGTGGAATACGAGCTTCGGCTCCAGCTTCTACGGCATTTGTACATATCAGGTCCACATACATCCTGCGTTTGGTGCTCCCTGCCCAATCCTCACCAGGATATGGATCAGAGATTAGCTGTCCATTGAAGACGAGACCTGCCTTATCGTCACCTACTCGCATCATATAGAAAATGTCACCCCTTCTGGCCTCTTCCCACTCATTGATACTCCAGTTCAGACGGAACATACCATGCACCAGATTCTTCAAGCATTCCTCATAATCTTTTTCGGTTAACGAACTGATGGACGGGTTCCATCGCATCAGATAATACCTCGGTGCTGTTGGTATTGGTACAACCTCAAATGCCACTTCCCATACGCAACTGTCACCATTGGCATCTTCCACGATGGGTTTGCCTGCTCCCTGGTAATTAAATCGTTTGACAGGCTCTGTATTTACGTCAATGATTCGTGTAAGACAGTTGTCATTACCATTCGCAAGCACTAAGAATTCCAACGATCCTTTGATGGCATAAGGAAACTCACCATTATTATATAGGTAGCATCCATGGAATGTCGTTGGCATCTCATCTGTCACCAAAATCAGATTCCCATCGACATTTTCCAGTACCAAGCTCTGATTGTCCTCATCAATATCCATGAGGATATGTGTTATCTCGCCCGAACGTACCTTGTCAATCACTTCGCTATCCACCTCAAGGGTAATAGCCACCTCGTTAATGTCGACTTCCTTGTCTTTCTTGTCAGTATTCATTGCTTTATCGTTTTAGTTATCTGGGGACAAAGATAATACTTTTTTCTGAGATTCGTATCATTTGGGAAGGGAAATTCCCTTTACTTCTTTCGAGAACACACAGAATATAGTTCAATAACCATCAAAGGAGTTCTCAGTGAGTATTTAACAGAGATTGGTAAGAATTTTACAGATTGTTTTTAGTTATATCATGCTTTCTTGCTTACTAAATTACTTAATTAATTAGTAATGAGAGGCTAATAAGTATGATTAATTGCTATCGATGAATATTAATAAATTACTTACTTACTTTTTGCTTGCTTGCTCCTTTCTTTTAAATTTCTTGTATCTCATTTTTACCAATTTCGTTTTGGGGAGATAGAAAAACGCCTGAAACAACTAACTTTATTTATGTTAAATTATTCATGATTTCAGGACAAAAATTTGTCTATTTATTGAATAATACGTATCTTTGCAGAAAAATTATAGTATGGCTATAACAATTATAAGTGCAAAGAGATTTGCAACAAAACTAAAAGCCACTATCCAGAGATCTGGAAGACTAGGCTTTACGGAAGAAACGGCAAGATACATGAATCTGGCTGATGAGAAATTTGCAAAGTTTGCGCAAGACGACGAAAGCGGAACTCTATACCTTATTATTATGAATAAGGGTAATGAGGATTGCTTTGAGATTCGCTCATCAAGCGGGTACTACTTCGTGCCAGCGAAGATGATGTTTGATTCTTTGGGCATGGATTATGAGCAGAACGTTATTATGTTCGACTTAGTCCGTAAGCCTTCTCTCGATGAGACACTTGAAGGTCAAGTGTTTTTAATGAAAAAAAGAATATCAAAACGTAAAGAAACAAAGAATGAAGAGATAGATACATAAATAAAAAGGCCCTGACCAGTAGGGGACTACGGCAGGGCGGAGGGGAATGTCTCTTTCTTAGGCGAGATTGAGACAATGCGATTCAAACCTTGCGGTGGAATGACTATTCGCATTTGCAAAAGTACATATTATTGGGCACATGTGCAAGCAATTCCCCTATTTTAACGCCATAATTAACATAATTCGGACTGTTTAAATCTAAGATGATATGAGCAGAAAAAATTATTTTAACACGGTGTCACCATATACTGAGGCCGATTCGACATTGTTTTCGACAAAGGATATGTATATCATGGGACACACTGAAGATGGTAAGTTAAGGTGGATTGATGAGTTGCCTTCTAAGCAGAAACTGAAAAAAATGCATGAGAACATGCATCTGATGGAGAGTATACCATTCGACAGTAAAGGCCGATTTCCTCAACTTAAGCCTTATACTGGAAGTGTAGATTTTGAACTGGTAGCATATTCGGACAGGAAAAAGCATGATGGTAAGAACCAGGCCCTGCATTTCTTTCTGGATGACTATAAGTTCAGGAATCCAGTGTGGTATGGGTTAGAGAAAACCACTTTCTCTATACGACATTATGACTACTATTTCACTCCAGACTTGTCGCTCTGGGTTGATTTGCCTACTGACTTCTGCAACATCGAGAACATCTACAGAACTCGGTTTGTGGGTGCCTATTGGCAGATTTGTGGCTATCAGGTTATTCCGACTGCAAGTTGGGGCAATCGAGACTCTTTTTCATATTGTTTTGAAGGCTTACCTGAAAGAAGCATTTTGGCAGTATGCGGAACTGGACATTGTCATTGCAGCGCAGCCAAAAGATTGTTTCACATTGCCCTTCGAGAGTTGGAAATTCGGAAGCATCCAATACTGATCCTTATATATGGTGAAGAAGAAGACATTCCCGGACTGTCGACACCCGTGAAGTTCCTACCATGTTTTATCAAAAAAAGATTCAGAAATGGATAATAAGCAGACAACAACAATGACACCCATCGACTCCCAGTTTTTTGAGAGTCTGGATGGGATGTGTGCCAGCACAGCAGAAAAGGATTTCTTTATAAGAATGAAATACAAAATTGAGTATGAACCTGCTATGGCTAATGATCTGATTATGTCGGAACATGACAACGAAGATGGTATCTATATCGTACGATGCTACGACTACGAATTTATTATCGGATGTCATGTTGGGGACGTTTTCAAGGAGGAGCAGTACGCTATGAATTTCTCCTCTGCTCTTGCGTTAAACCTAAAGGATTGCGGTTTTATAGAAGACAACCTGACTTTGTTAGATTGGCTCAGAAAACGAGACTTCAAGGGAGTTCAGTATAACCATAATTTTGACCTTATTTAATACTGTTATGGGTAACCAAAGAAATTTCTTGGAATCGGGAGGCTTTAGTGAGTACTTGTACGAGACTGTCGGAGAAGTGGTCACGATTAACGGTCTGCGCTGTAAAATCATAAAAATGCCCAGCGACACTAATAACCACTATGCAGGATTGCCCAAGTTTTCGAACACCTCGGATGTCTATGTGGGCTTGGGACCTGGTGATGTTCCACGTCAGCTCAGGGTCTATAAAGACCGGAGAAACTATAAGGACTTCGACTGGGGGCATGAACACATAAACTCTGATGGGACGAGATTTCCTAAGGGCGTAGTACATGTGCAACGATACCCTGGAGCCAACGGCAGTGATGCGAGATATATGACTTCTGCCGAACATCAGGTTCTGGATGCAATTATCAGTTATTTCGCACCTTTTGCAAGGCTCACACCTTAATAACGATGCAGGACTTCAATTTCAGTCCTGCATCTTTTTATTCATTACTTCCCAAAAACGAGATACGCTTCAACGGTAACATATTCTTGTCGTCATCCGTCATCTTGTCGTAGAACTCAAGCCACATATCAATAAACTCATCACCATCTATCAGGCGGATAAACTCACGCGAACTGGTTCCTGTAGTCTTGGCATCAGGCGAGAATGTGCCGCTGGTGACGAACAAGGCAATATCGCCAGCACGAAGCACACCCAGCAGGGCGCGGATATCCGAGGCACCGATGGCGGTATCGGGCTTATGCTTCACTTGTACTTTTATACGTGGAGTCTGGGCACCAAGTGGATCTAAGTAAGCCGTAATGTCGATACCCCCATCCTTGCCCTTTGGTGCAATGAAAGGCGTATGATAGCCCATAGCTCTCAGCAAAGCTGCCACCATATCTTGGAACTCATACGGGCTCTTTGAAACAATAAACTTTCTAATCCCTTCGCGAGCATCCGACTCCAGCATATCGAGATTCACACTATTATCTTTCTCAGCTGTTTCATCGTTGGGCTCTTCTTCAGGAGTTTCCACCTTGGGATTCAATCGTCGCCATTCGTGATAAGCGTCATTAGCAATAGTCATCACCTCCTCAGGTGTCTTTTTTAGCACAGCCTCGCCTTCGGGTGTCAAGTACCAATTTCCACTCTTCTTTACAATGAATCCTGCCTTCTGATAGTCTATGGAATAGAACTGGAAACTATTCGTCCAACGAATATATTTCATCTTTCCTGCAGGCTCCTTCTCCCAATCCGTCAGTTCTACATTTTCATTCACAAACGGATATAGTTCCTTGGCTGGCATACTACCACCTCGGCGGCTCATTTCCTTCATCACCGCATATAGCGTCTTGGTAGCGCAGGCTTTGGTCCTGCTGAATTTGTCTTTTGCCATAACTTTTTCAATTGTTTATTTTTACACAATAGAGGCATTCCCATTGTGTAATTCGTGCCATATCACAATATTAGAAATCATCATCGTCAGATGTACCAGTTTTTTTCAGTCTATTACTCATGTCAGTTGACAGAGTTTCTATTAGTTCTTTAATGTCAGCCAACAAAACAATTCCACGTTCTTTTTTCTTCCCCTTTGATTCTTCAACAGCTTTTGAAACTTCTGCAGCCGTATAGTTTCGCTTCATACCATTCTTATTATAAACGAATGTTATAGTAGGTATCGTTACCGTTACTTGTGCGCGTCCATCTTTACATCTAACTTTCAAGGTAAAATCCGCATAACGTTCCCAACCATCACCAAGAAAGACATTCTTAAAACCAATATATTCATGACCTTTGTATATTACTGTACCAGCATCACGATCATGATAATCCAAACCTGCTTGCGCTTTCCCACTAGCCCCGGTCCAGTCACTTAAAGCCTCCATAGCCCTATCATAGAGAATGCTTGCTTTTGTATTATCAACAGATACGACAACCTTTTTCTCATAAGCACCTTTGTCGTTTAAGATAATTTCTTGTGCGTTGACTAATAATCCTGTTATCAGCATCAACATAGTTAATGTAACCTTCTTCATATCATTTGTTTTTTAGTTAGTTATCTGTTTCCTTTCGCTCTATTATGTGTCCTACACAGCATCTGGCAGTTCTCAATAGTAGTTGCGCCACCTTTACTCCAAGCTGAAACGTGGTCTGCATCCATTTCTGAGAGTTTCCAGATGCGAGTCTTGGTGGCTTCGTGACCAATGGCGCAGTAGGGACAATTTGAAATGCCTTTCAACTCCGCATCATCTGTCTGAAGCTTATACACCTGACGTTTTATCTTTTCATCGAAGACTCGCACGTTCAATAGTTTTGTATCCTGCTCGCCTCCAAGCACATATTCAAAGACACCACTATTGTTTTCCACTTGTGGGTCGTCCAGCAACTCTGCCACACGTTCATTCACCTTTTGAGGATCATACGGTTGTTTATGATATGTTTCATAGAGTCGGCCCCATTCTAGACCTTTCATCTTATCATAAGGCGTTGGGAAGACGCTATTTACCCAACTAAGTACAGCGTTGAAATAGGTCTTCAACTCTGTGATATTATTGTCGCGACGATGTTGTTTCATGTAGTCGCTGATATTGCCCTTGCTCACCCAGTCGAGTGCCCTTTCCAAGAAGTCCTGACGATTGGCTGTGCCATTGATGAAATGACTCCACATCTGAATATGAGCATTCTGAGAATTACTAAACTCTTCCTTTGCTTTTGTTACGAAAGGTCCGCTGAATACAGCATTAAGTAGCTCCTGAGGTTTCAAAGGAACACCTGCAATATTGATGGTCCTGAACCATTCTTTGATTTCAGATTCCGTACCCTCACATATATAGATAAGCAACTTAGTCTTCAGAATCTTCTCTCGTTTGTCGTTTGCAATACTATTAATGTCCTGGGGAATACCGCTTTCATCGATGATGCTCAACACGCCTTCCACGAATCGGCCTAATGAAGTGATACGCTGCTGGCCATCCAGTACCTCAAACTTATCGTCACCCACCTTATTAAAATATATCAGACCAATTGGATAGCCTTTTAACACAGAGTCTATTACAGCCACATCTTTCTTTCCATCAGCATAAATGTAGTTGCGCTGATACTCAGGCTGAATGGTGAGACGACCAGAGAGACCATAAAGGCCTTTCCCCTCTAACTCATTATAGTGGAATCCCTTGCAGATTTCTTCCACTGTGATGTCTGTTCGTAGTTCAGTATTCATAGTTATTGCTTTTTGCGGATGAGTATTCTGGCGTATGGCTTTTGAGGAATGCCATTCTCCATATAATATAGCTGTCCGTCACGAAGACTTGGATTTAGTTTCTTGAGTTCTCTGTCAAATGGCTTTAAGCCTAGTTCTTTGCCTGAATCACCTTGTGTCTGTCCTATAATGACAAATTGTTCTGGGCAATACTTATCAAGGAATGAGATAGGGACTCCCATTGTTCCATCAAAATCACTTGGAATAGCATCTGTGTAGGGGACTTCTATTGCATCATAGTTACTGTAATGAATATAGTCTTCCCTACCTTTCAATTCTTTGTGTTTGCTGAACTTTAGATTTTCCGTTCTTGTCATTAATGGCAATGGTTGGTGACGACGACCATGTTCGAGATTAGTAAACCAACAACAATTGCGGAATTTTACCAATCCTGTCGTTGCATCGTAAACTCCATCAGCAAATTCTCTTCCAGACAAAATCCTAAAAAAAGCATTGCCTCCCTGGAATCCATTGCCTAACCAGATAACATCATCCTTTATCAAAGGAAACACTTCTTTATAAGTAACAGCATTCATGCTTCCAATCATCAGGAACTTTTTCTCAGCTTCCATGATCCACGCCAAAAACTCCCTGAACAACGAGAATGGTGGATTAGTTACAATAATGTCCGCTTCATCTCTGAGTTTACATACTTCTTTACTACGGAAGTCGCCATCACCTTCAAGATAGGTCCACTCTATATCCTGATAGTCTATGCGCCCATCACCTGTTTTGTCTCTTTCTAATACAAAGATTTTTCCATGCGTCTGAGTCTTTGCTGCATCAAACTTGGGGTCTTCTGTCTCGAAGAGCGAGGGCTGATAGCCATATTTGTACTTCTTCGACTCTGGTGCATAGCTTGTAGAAATGAGTTTCTTCAACCCAAGGGTCTGAAATTTCTGCGCAAAGAACTTAGTGAAGTTGCTCCATTCTGGGTCGTCGCAAGGTAATAGTACAGTCTTTCCACGAAACACGTCCTTGTCGTACTCCAGATAGGCATTCACCTCCACCTCTATATCATGATACTGCGTATAGAACTCATCGTTCTTCGCTGTTTTAGCGTTAGATAGATTTTGATTAGCCATCTATTCGTTTTTAGCGCACTCACTGACTTATCGGGCTTTGTAAACGGACAAAACCAACGAGACCTCAGAACATAGAAAAGGCGTGAACCGCCCTATCTACATCATGAGGCCCTGAGATTGCCCGAATTACCAGATAAGTCATGTCCACACCCTTAGGTGCAGAACTAGCGACTATTATGGTAATTCTTATCATAGAAATTTCTCAGGTTTCATGATGTACCGAATAATCAGCTAATGCTGTTATTGTATTATTCCACTAAAGTCATACCAGCCACCTCCACCGAGGTCCATCGCCAGTACTTGAATGCAAAGATAGTGATTATTCTTCACACAACAAAGAAAAAGGATGAAAAAGTTTGGATATATCTAGGATATCGTTACGATATAGCTAGGATATAGTTACGAGATGGCGTCAGTAAAAAAGGTGAGGCGATTCCGAATTACTGCACAAAACGATGAAAAAGACGAAAAAGTTTGGATTTTACAGAAAAGAAGATGTCAGTCCTTGACATATCATACTCTTACCACCAGCTGGTGGCAGCGGCATCGCGTGTAGCGTAATCTGGGTCTAAAACTGTTTAGTCCTCCTGCTCGTAGTAGTACGAATAATCGATGCCCTTCATAAAGATTTCGCGGTCGTCAATGCGGTCAGTCATGGCACCTTGGAGCAACGACTTGATGGCACGGGCATCCGTCGTACTGCGTCGCATCGCCTCCAGGTATTCTTTCTTGTCTATCTTGCTCCAATCAACACAAAGCTTCAATTGCTTCTTGAATATCAAGTCAAGCCAGATGCGCGTACTGCGACCGTTGCCCTCCATAAAGGGATGGGCCACGTTCATCTCTACATATTTGTTGACTATCTCATCGAAAGTCGTTTCAGGCATCTGCTCGATAATACTCAAGTTCTGCATCAGATACTCAGCACGGCAGAACAAGGTACCATCCTTCCAAATGGTCTTGGTACGTATCTGACCTGCAAAATCGTAAAGTCCTCCGAAGATATAGGCATGAATCTGTTTCAAACACTCGACAGTTCCAGGATTCATACTGTCCAGCAAACCGCTCTCAATGAGTGTATAAGCTTTTTTCTTACTCTGCCCATCAATGCTATTGTCACTAAACACAAACCAGTCGAGAAATGGCATCGCACGATTATTAGGATAGTTCATCGCCAATGTCTTCACACTCTCTGCGTCTAACACATCAGCAGCACGTTGCTTACCATCAGGAGCTT
>JAEEGG010015121.1_pt1 | contig 16239 bp, 12 predicted proteins | sample 9134161 | NCBI WGS metagenome assembly JAEEGG01 (sample SAMN16246543, study PRJNA631951) | gut metagenome | biome: gut microbiome; feature: rumen; material: CR-attached | host: Bos | place: Iran: Karaj | collected 2018-10
CTGAAAGGGCGATAGTTAGTTCTGCCACCCCTTTGGGGTTGGGGTTACAGTCGCTTGTTTACAGGGGCTTTACCCCTGTCTGTAGTCTTTTCAGGCCTTCGGTCTTAAGGGTGGGAAACTTCAATTAATAATTTAGAGTTATATAAATAAAATGAATAGTCAGTTAAGTATACAGCTTGCAAAGGTAAGCAATAAAAATGAGAAACCATCACGTTTTGGGGGAAAAATTTCATGGGCCATCCTTTATCCGGTTCATTTTTACCTCCCGATGATTCCCGTGAGTGGGCCTCTCAGCTCCGTGACCAGAACAAAAAAACGGACTAAATATTTCACGGGTGTCAACGTGGTGTCAAACTCTTTTGCCGACGAATGCATAGCCAAACTTCTGTTGGAAATGCCATTGGCAGAGTTGAAGCGTCGCACCACATTCCGCGGACTGAACCCACTGGCCGAACGTAGCGTCTTAGTAGCACTCCAGCGCAGATATAAAGTGCTGTTAAGCAATTAGGCAATCAGCTAAGTAAACTAACTTGTCATTAATTTCGCCACCACGTGATGAAAACAGCGCGCTACTTGAATTACGGCTCGATGATGTTGAAGTTGAAGACGGGCTTCTGGATTCCATCGAAGATGGAGGTGACAGCCTCAGAGCTTCCGCTGATGGAGAGGCCGGTATAGTTGCCAATGAGACAGCTCACGAGAGCGGCCTTGCTGCCACGGGCAGTGGCATCAGCCTTGTCGAAGGTCTCGCCGATATAGGTCATCACGACACCGCTGCGCCTCACTACGGCACACTTCTCGTCGCCTATGATGAAGTTGACGGTGACATCGTGGTCCTCGACGGTGCGGTAGTCCGTGGCTATGGCGGCGTACTCCAGTATCATGTCTATGCCACCGGCGCCCAGCATGTTGGCGACGGCTTCGCCAGTACCGTAAATGGTTTCGGCGGGCGTACCGGCACGCAGCTCCATGGCACCGGTGAGATAGCAGTTGCGCCAGGTGCCGCTCTCACTCTGGTAGCCTAACTGCTCCAGTGCGTCGGCACAGAGGCGGCGGGCCTCCATGTTCGTGGGGTCGGCATATACCAGCTCCTTGGTGACCTGCGCCACCCACTGGTACTCGCCCTTGGCATAGTCCTCGCGGGCCATCGCAAGCACACGCTGTGTGTCGCCAAGATACTCTACCCACTTCTTCGCCGTCTGGACAGGTGTGAGCTGGTTCAGGTTGACGGGGTTGGCATCGTACCACCCCATGTAGCGTTGATAGACGGCCTTGATGTTGTGCGAGAGCGTGCCGTAGTACTGGCGGGTGTACCACACCTTGTCGAGCTTGGCAGGCAGGTGCAGCGTGTCGGCAATCTCGGTGGGTGTGAGACCGAGGTTGACGTAGTGCAGCGTCTGGTCGTGGATGAACTTGTAGATGGCGGCGGTGTTCTGCAGGTATTCCTTGATGGCGTCGCTGCCCCAGTGCGGCCAGTTGTGGCGCTGGAATACGACGTCGGTCTTGTCGCCGAACATGCGCTCGGCATCGAGGATGTAGTTGCACCAGCCCTCGGCGTCACGCACCTGTGCACCGCGCAGGGTATACAGGTTATGCAGGGTGCCGGTGCAGTTCTCGGCCATCCAGAGGGCGCGGTAGTCGTGGAAGTAGGCGTTCATCTCGACAGGTGCCTCGGTGTCAGGTGTGATCTGGAAGGTGATGTCGATGCCGTCGATGTTGACAGTGGTATCCTTCTTCACCTCGAAGGTGGGAGCCATGAGAGTGAGGGGCGCGTTGGTACTCTGTCCCATACCGATGCCCATCGCCATGCGGCCGGTGACGCCCTTGGGCAGGTAGGCGCCGTACTGGTACTGGGCGCGGCGCTTCATGCCGCCGTTGCAGTAGACGTTCTCGGCGATGACGTGCTTCATGTAGCCCTCGGGAGTGATGATAGCAATCCTGCCAGACTTCAGCTGCTGGTCGAGGGGCAGGGAGGCATCGGCCAGGTTCCCGGCATTGACGATGGCACCCACGCCGCCGTAGTGGTCGGCATGGCTATGACTGATGAGCACGGCCACGATACGCGGGTTGGCATCGACGTTACGCTTGAAGAGGTCGAGGGCAGCCTGGGCCACCTCCTTGCACATCAGCACGTCGAAGACGATCCAGCCGTTCCGGGTCTTGATGAACGACATGTTGGCCATGTCGTAGCCACGTATCTGGTAGATACCCTCGCAAACCTGGAAGAGGCCGCACTGCACGTTGCACAGGGCGTTCTGCCACAGGCTGGGGTTGACGGTGGACGGTGCAGCACCCTCGTCGAGCAGGAACTTATAGGCCTGCATGTTCCACACCTCCTGCCCGGCAGCATTCTTGACGACCAGGTCGGGCGTGGCCTCGATGAGTCCGCGCTTGGCATTCTGCAGCTCGGAGAGGTCGTCGAAGTCCAGACGGCCGTACCACTCCTGATTCCGCCCAGCGGTGACGGTGGTGGCATCCTTGGCGGCGGTGGGGTTGGCGGGGTCATCCGGCTCCTCCGGGTAGTCGGGAGTCTTGTCCTGCTCCTTGAAGAACACGAGACTGTCCATGTCGGCAGCGAGGACGGTCTGCCTCACGCCGTTCTTGTAGATGTAATAGCCCTGTGCGCTGGCCTGTAGTGCTGTGGCAGCCAACAGCAGGGTGTAGACGATATGCCTTTTCATTACCTTTTATTGAATTTAAACGTCTTGGTTTCTGCGACTGCGATATACGTGCCGGCACGCAGCTGGCTGATATTGAGCGTGACCACTCCGTCAGCATCAGCGCGCTCCGTGGCAAGACACTTGCCGTCAACGGCGTAGATGGACAGGCTGGCACAGCCCGTGGCAGTGATGTTGGAGCTGGTGACATTGAACCATGAGGACTGGTCGTCGGCCACCGTCTTCACATCGGTAGGGAGGGTACTCTCCTCGATGGTCATCTTGAGGTAGTTGTCCAAGGGGTATAGTATGGTGACGTCGTTGCACTCCAACTTCACGTCACTATCGGCGAATGACACTACGGGCCTGGTCTCTAAGGCAAAGGCCGTGGTGCTTGCCGCCTCGTGGATGACGACGCACAGCTGTCTTTCCTCCGGCTGCGCCCACGCCGTCGCTGTGGTGAGCAGCATCGTGAGCAGCGTCATGGCTGTCCTCGGAATCATTCTTCTCATAGTTCTTTTCTTTAGCTGGAGCAAGCTCCGCTCTGCACTCGGCTTGCACTGCCCTTCCGCGTTGAATAATCCTATCGTCCCGCACACTTTCTGCATTGGTTGTTGTTGGGGTATTACTTGTCTCTTGGGGTAAACAACTCCGGCACGTGTTTCAAGAAGTCCTGATAGTAGGCGAGAATCATGTCGTGCAAGGGGTGGTCATGGCGCAGGAGGATGCCGGCGTAGTACTTCGTGTTCTTGAAGGTGACGCTGTCGCTGAAGAGCGTCATCTCATGGTTGCGGGCGTAGTCGTAGAACCAGAGGTGGTAGAGGCGGTCGCGGGCGGCCTGGCGCTTGTCGGTGGGGTCGCAGATGTAGAGCATGACGGTGGGCTCCTGGCTGAAGAACTCTTCGAGGATGACAGTCGCCACGTCGAGAATCTTCGGGTCGTAGGAGCCGTGCTCGCTGTTGTCGATGAAGAAATGGTAGGCGCCATCGTCCATGAAGTACGTGTCTTTGTAGAAACCGACGTTGTAGTGTGTCTGCTGGTCGGTCACGAGACTGAACGTCATGTCGTTGATTTGCGCCAGCCGGTAGGGCGAGCGAAGGTTGAGCTTGTCGGCTGAGAGTGTCATTTGGCTGTTGCTGCTGTATGTTCACGAATCTGCTCGTGCCATCTCTCGCGGGCGTCAATCATCTGCTGGAACGCCTCGGCGTACTGCTCGGGGCTGTCATAGCGCTTGAAAATGTCCGATGCCATTGTCTTCATATCTGCTTCGTATTTGTTAATTCGGGCGCAAAGGTACGAAAAAGTTAGGAATATTGTTCCATTTCCCACACCTTTTTATATATATTAAGGCAAAATGACGGGCGGCGGGGAGGTTTCCATCACATGAGGCGGCGGTGGCAGATTCTGAAGTGCTAATGTGCTTCTGTGAGTGGGCCACTCAGCTCCGTGAGTGGGCTTCTCAGCTTCAAATTCTCGAGAGAATTCATCCGCATTGGCCTTCACATTCCTCATTTCTCATTCCTCATTTCTCATTTGCGCGCGCTTGCGCGCGTATAGTAGTCATATCCACTTTTTACCCCACACTTCCCACACTTCCCACACCTAACTCATGTTACATGAGACAAAGTTTAGGTGTGGGATTGCAACGCCACACTCATACCTTTAGGTGTGAGAAGTGAGGGAAGTGAGGGATCTTTTTGCCATTTCCCTACTAACGCGCGCGCGTGAGAAGGTATTTTGGTGTCGCCTAACGCGTCATCGGATGTCGTTACCCGAAGTCGTAGGGATTGTTGGGGTCCTGACTGCCGTATGATTCTGGGCTGCTGTTCAGTAACGATGTGCTGTGTTGCAGCAAGACGACCTGCGTCTTGGGCTGGATATAATGTTTCTTTTTCATATTATTCTTTTATTTCTATGGTTGTACAGTGTATGTCTGCTTGTCGTTGGCCTTGACGGTGACGGCCTGGCCTCCGAGGTTGAAGGTCATCTGTGTGGCTGACGGCATGAAGAGGTAGGGCGTGTGTGCCTGCAGCGTGCCGCTGACGCGGTTCACCTCCCGCATCACCACTTCCCAGCCCGTAGTGCCGTTCTTATCCACGCCGATGAAGCCGTAGAACGTGCCGCCGCTGACTTTCGAGACTTCGATGTCGAAGGGCAACATGACGGTGGCTGCCTTGCCTGGGGTGAAGGTGCGCTGCAGGGTGATGCTGCCAATGTTGGGGACATCCTCAGCGATGGTGACATCGTCGGTGCCGTCGGCTATCACGATGGTGTTGTTGGCTTTGTTGGCATAGCCGTCGGTGACGGTCATGGTGCCGAAGGTCTGCTGGCGGGCGTTGATGGTGGCCGTACCTGCCAGTGCGGGTGCTATGTCAGTGTGGTTCTGGTCGCCGATGACGCGATAGTAGACATCATAGGTGCCTGCGTTGGTGGCGGTGGGTACACCGGCGCTCCACGACGAGCCGCTGTTGATGGAGTACATCATGGTGCCGCCCGTGGCTGAGCCGCCAGTACAAAGATTCTGCGCCGTACCGTCGTAGGTCAGCGTGCTGACTGTCGGTGCCGTCGCGGTGGATGCCACCTTGTTGATGGCAAACGTCTTGCTCCATGTGCCGGTGTAGTCGCCCTGTCCGGTCAGTATCACGGTAGCCGTGCCTGCATTGGTATTGTTGGTGTAGCTCACGGTGTAGTCGGTGTCCTCGGTCAGCGTCAGTGTGCCTGGGGTTATCGTTCCCGTATTGTATGTCACGCTGGTAATGGCTGGCCTGATGGCACTGCCCGTGTAATCGTAGCTGTCGGCGATATGGTGAGCCACATTGGCGTTGGCTATGTTGAGCCGGGGCTTCGTGTCGCTTAGCGTCACGTCAATCTTATAGACACGAGAGAAAGTGGCCGACATAGTACAACTATTGGCATTGTTGACAGCCTCTGAGGTTGGTTTTATATCATCGTATATTTTGACGTTAGTGATGTACTTGCTGCTATGCTGAAACTGGAAGGTCGCCGTTCCAGTAGTAGAAGGAGGTATTAAACAAAAATGTTTGGTATCCTCGTAATAACCTACTAAAAGTTTATCAGAACTGCATGTTATAGTTATCGTCACGCCGCCCGCCGTAGTGGTGGCAGTAGTGAACCATTTGGTATCGTCGGGATTCAGCTTGAAGTTGGTGTTGTTATAGACAAGATAGGAATTATAATCATTGTCATTAGTGAACGTAAACGTGAGGGTCTCGTTGGCCCATGCCGTGATGTTGCCCACGAGCATGAGGGCCAAGATGATGATATGTTTGATGTTATTGTTCATTGCTGTATCCTCCTTTTATTTAATAATAACCTTTTTACCTTTATTAATATATATGCCACGTTGCGTCGGCTCACCAGCGAATTTGCGTCCGTCGAGGCTATACCACGCATCATCACAATTCGTGTAATTCGTGAAATTCGTGGTCAAAATACCCGTGGTTTCGCCATCGCTGTTCAGCAGTCTGACACGCAGCGTCGATGGAATGTCCTCCATAGCACGCCTTGCAGGAGCATTCAGCGTTGGCTGAGCAGGTGCCTGCAGATAGGCCCTCAAAGGTTTCACGCGCACATAGCCGCCCACCTGTACGAAGGTACCAACCGCCGTACTTGTAGTGGTCGTACCTACAAAGCCGTAGATGTTGGTATTGCTAGCTGTGAAGTTCTGCGTGTCGTACGTGCCGATGAATTTCCAGCCATGCTCCACTGTTATCGCCACCACACTGACGTTGCTGGCAGGCATAGTGAACGTATAGCTGCCGTCGCCCGCATCTCTGACGGCACAGGTGTTACCGTTGTCGCTGGTCACCGTAGGCGCATCTAAAAGGCTATGGCCGCTGGCTGCCGACAGCTTCACCGTCTGCCCCATCGTGGCGGTGGTGGCTGTGTTGCCGCCTACCGTCACGTCAAAGCTTGCCGGAGCAGTGATGGCGTATGGTATAGCCGTCCACTGGGCATAGAGCGTCAGGCTGACTCCCGCTGTGTAGGTAAGGCTGGTGACGCTCTCACCGTCGGTATATGCCACATAGCCGTCGGCCGTTGTTGCCCAACCGGCAAAGGTGTAGCCCGTGCGGCTGAAGGTGCAGGTCGGCAGGTTCTCTGGCTCACCAACGTAGAGTGTCTGAGTGTTCATCGCGCCGGTGGCATCGCTGGCGTTCTTGTCGAAGCTGACAGCATACATGGCCCTCCACTTGGCATAGAGCGTGATGCTGGCGGTGACTGCCGTGGAGAAGTCGTAGGCATCGCCACTGAAGTTAGCGTCGGCATACCAGCCACCAAAGGTATGATTCTGCTTTACGGGATTGGCAGGTTGCACGGCCTGGAGACCACTCTTGATGCGCTGCGAGTCGATAGTGCCGGCCCCGTTGGTATTGAAACTGATATCATAGAAAGGCGTGGTATTAGGCACCAGCTTCTGGCCGTTACAGTTGCTGGTGCTGGCCTCTACCGTTTCGTCGTTTTCCAGCACGAAGCTCTTGTCAAAGATGATGGTTCCCTGGTAGGTGGTACTTTGGACATAGTCGTCGGCATGACACCATCCCAGGTGAACCGTTGCATTTGGGCCACCGATACCATAAGTGTTTGTAAGACCACTATAATGACTAGCTGTAATCTTGCCGCCGTAGATGGTGATGTTATTACAGAAGCCTATACATACGATGTCTCCATTTTCACTAGAGGCAGAAATATCACCTCCATGTATGGTGATAGTGCCTGATGGATGAGAGGCAGTACCACCGATAACTGCCTCAAAATGCGTAGGGTACTGTGCAATAAGTTTGCCCGTGTTTCCACTCTGCGAATAGATGGTCAACGAGTTGCCGTCAGTCACCGATATGCCCTTGCTGGCAGTCATGGTCACACCGTCGCAGAGCACGAGGTGTACGTCGCCGCTCACGCTGATGCGGTCGCCGACGCTGACATTCTCGGTCGCCACATACCAGCCAGTGGACATGTAGGTGGCCTGGCTGCTGACGGCGGTGGCATTGTCTTCACCCTCGGGCAGCGTCGTCGTGACGAGCGTCTGCGTGCTGGGATTGTATTCCTGGAAGGCGAGCACGTGGGCCTTGACTGTCATCTCGCCCGTGTATTTGCCCATGCCGGTCACGGTAATCGTATAGACGCCGGCAACGTTCATCTCAGTGATGCCCTGCTCGTAGGTAAGCTGGTAATCAGTGTCTTTGGTCAGTGTGGCTCCTTCAGCATTTTTCACCACGAGGTCGATGGCACTGCCCGTATAGCGGTATATGGTCTTCACCGTTCCCTGGGTGATGTCGTCTAAGCTTTCCACCCATTTAGCGTAAAGCGTCAGGTTGCTTGTTACCGTCTCCGTGGCGAAGTCAAACGGAGTCTGAAAGGTATTGTTGTCACGATACCAACCAGCGAAGCTGAGACCTTCCTTGGTGGGTGTCGTCGGAACTGTGGCATGCGCACCGTTAACCAATATCTGCTGGTCTACGTCGCTGCCACCGTTGCTGTTGAAAGTGACAGCATAGGCCATTGTGGTCGAGGGTCGAAGCTTTGTGTTTGTCAGGGAGTGGCTTTTCCAGTTCGCATCATACCAGGCGATGGCCGAGGCATTGGCGCTGATATAGTAGTTGGTGCCGTCGGTGAAGGTCTTGCCGGAAGCTATAGCCATTGTTGGACCATTGTAGAGATAAATACTGCTGAATTCAACGAAATCGGTAGTGTTCCTCCAGCTGAGTGTGAATTTCGACTGACCGCCGCCTATAACGCGGATACCTTGACCTTCAGAGATTGCTTTGGCTGTGAGTTGCCCCCCATTGAACGTAAGGCCTTCTGTGTTGATGCCACATTCTGTATATTCCGTATCACCTGCCGTCACCTGTCCACCGTTGATGGTGAGTCCATTATTGGTGTATATGCCAACGGGATAAACTCCGGATGAGACGGGTTTGGCTGTTATCTTTCCGCCATTGACGGTGAGCCTGTTTACGTGTATTGCACCATCAGCGGAATTAGCAGACGCATTCAGTGTACCCGTGCCGCCGCTCTGGCCATAGATAGTGATGGAATAGTTTGGATTGTTTCCCAGCCTACCTACGTTCATCTGAGCCCCGTCGGCCAGGATGAGATGCACATCCCCCGTCAGCGTCACGTTGTTGCTACTGTAGTCGGCAGTGCCTTCCACCACATACCAGCCGGCAGAAAGCGAGGTCGGCTGGTTGCTGCTACTGATGACGGTCGGCGAGTCATTGCCGTCGATACCGTCTGTTTTCGTGTTCTTCAAAACACCGTTAGCGTCGATGTAATCCACGCCACCATCCGCCCACGCCCCAACAGTCGTGAGCATGGCCAGCAGCAGCATCATGGCTGCACGGGCCAGAAACATTCTTTTCTGTTTTTTCATTGTCTTTATAATCTTATGATATGTTTTTTCCTTTTATTTCACGACTATCTTATGGCCTCCGTAGGCATAAATAACGACACAGAAATCCCTCGCAGCGTGTGCTGCGGAGGATTTCTGCATCGTCAGTGTTGCCATCTGTCTAATCCATTGTCGTTATTCGTCAAGCAGTGCATCCCACTCTTCGCCGTCGAAGAGGCCACGTGAGCGGCCAATTTCGCTGCTGCCGTTACCTAAAAGGAGGTCGGCTCCCTCTGTGGTGAGACTCTTAACTGGATTGCTGCCAGTCAGCAGGCTTACTGCCTGTATGTTCACGACCTCCATCTGAGGCATCGTATATTCTTTTTTCATATTCATTTTTTATTTAATTCAAGTTTCCCACCTTTTATAATAATCAAGAATTAGAGAATTAGAGAATTTCTCCTTAGCAGTTTAGTAGAATTATAGGGAATTTGAGAAGAAATGGCAAGCCATTTCCGTTTCAGTCCGCAGAGTTCCAGCCGCTTGCGGCGGTAAATTCCAAACAATTCTCTATTTTGCAATAATTCTCTAATTCTCAAATTCTTGATAAATAATGACTTAACGTTCATTATTGGGATGGGAAACTTCAGTTATTTAATCACCATTTTTTTACCGTTCACGATATACAGTCCCTTGGTGGTCGGCTTCTTGTCGAGCTTGAGGCCGTCGAGTGAGTACCACACCATATTCTCATCGGTTGAAGCATTGGAGACGGAAATTCCCGTAGCATCGTCACCGAAGTGGAAATTGAAGACAGGTGTCAGTTCTCGTGCCAACGTCTCGTCACCCAGTTCGAGCTCGAAGTAGGCTCGGAAGGCGTTGAACAGTACGAAGCTGTTCTTCGGATAGAAGAGCGTGTTGTTAGTGCCGAGATAATACCTGCTGTGCGGATCGTCGTAGAGGTACACGGGGTTATAGGTTCCCTGGAAGGTCACGTTATGGTCACTGCTCGTAGTTTCGGTACTTGCGGAATTATCGAACGTGACGTTTGCAAAGACGGGGTCAATGATGTCGCTGCACTCCGTAGCATTCGTGCCGTCGTATGCCACGTAGCCGTCGGGCTTGGCCCACCTGATCAGATAGGGCGTTCCTGCTTTGATGACTGCTACGGGGTCGCCAGCTTGGTCATCATCAGGAGTCAGGTTGACTTCATCGAACCACAGCGTCAGCTCACCTGTTGTCTGGTTGAACGCTGTTTTTACTTCGTTCATCTCCATGAGTGTGCAACCTGCCAGCGGGCTGTTGGCCAGCTGTGTCTTGTCCAGGCTGAAGGGCAGGCAGATGGTGTTCCAGTCGCCGTCCTTATAGAGTACACGATCCTTCAAAGTAACAGAGGAAATGTTGCAAGCATGGAAGGCTCCCAGCACTTGATCGTTCTTCTGGTCGTCGTACAGAGTCTGTGCAGGCAGATTATTTCTGTCAATGATGTTGAATGTAACCATCTTCTCGCCACACCACAGACCTTGGCCTTCTATTTTAACCTGATATTGCTTGCCAGCTTCCAGCCAGTTGCCTACACCATAATCACCATAGATGTTTATGGCCTGTTCATCTGACACTTTGAAATCTGCATCATATTTCAGTTCAATACCTTGCGGTGTAACAACCTTCAAAGCACTTTTCAGGGAGCTTTCATAGTAGCCAAATTCTTCAGAAGGAATGTCAATACAAGTGATTTCACACTTGGTGAGATCCTGATCGGTAACGGTGTACTCCTCCGTCTTACTGCCGCTGTAGTTGCCCTTACCGTTTACGGTGACGTAGGCGGTACCCACCTCGTCGGCTTTCGTGTATGTGACGGTGAAGTCCTTGTCCTCACCTTCTTCAAGCAAGACTTCATCCCATGCTCCTGATTTATATTTACTACACTTCACACCAATAACGGGCTTCTCAGTATTCTCGCCCTGATAGAACACATTGGGAATATCTATTGTTATGTCATCACCGTCTAACAAGCCAACTCTCAATTCGTTGACATCTAACGTAGCAAAGTCTAACGGAGCAATGGAGAAGAATGCATTCTGGCTGCCAATGTACTTCGTATTAGCTTTAGCCGAAACGGTAACGGTGGCCGTACCGGCATTCATGTTGTCGGAATAAGCTACTTCGTAGTCGGTACCCTTGGTAAGCGTCTTGCCGTCGTAGGTCACAGTGACCGTCGGCTCAAAGCCTTCCGTCCTTGTCGGGTCGAATGTGTACTCCGTCTCACTGAGTGTAACCTCGGCATCGGCTAAGTCTAAGCCCTTAGTGGCGATAATCTTGGCAGGACCGTTGAAGGTCAGCGTATAGCTGTCATCATTGTTTTTCACCAGGTCGCCATTCTCAGCATAGTAGATGGGATCCGTCATTGATGTGCAGACAAGGTTCATCGTAGCGGTAGAGCCATTCTTGTGGTACTCTGTGCCGAAGAGGTCGTATGTATTGGAGTAGGTCACGTTGCCGCCTACAACTGCCACGCCATCGCCAACGGTGAAGTTGAGCAGACCCACGGCACCGTCGTTAGTCAAAATTTCGCCACGGCTTGTGCCAACGATGTCGTCCTTACCGTCAACATGATAGTAGTTATTTGACAGAGTTACAGTACCATATCCGACGAGGGCATACTGGAGTTTGGACGTTGCAGGTACAACACCCTGCACCACGCAGTTTGAAATATTAACTGAACCCTGCGACTGGCCCACGAGCAATGCTGCTGGCCTGTTTGACTTTGTGATATCAGCCGTGACGTTCTGCAGCGTAAGATTTGCTATGGTAGCTTGTTTGATGCTGCCGAAGAGACCTGTTACATTGGTTCCCTCGCTGATGGTGAGGTTCTTGATGGTATGTCCGTCGCCGTCGAAGGTGCCTTGGAATCGTGGTTTGGTATTATTATCATCAAGGTCAGAAATGGGGCGGAAGCTGACACCGTCCATGTCAATGTCGTTCATCAGTTTGTAGTGAGCCTCCATATAATCTACTCTTGCGCCTGCTATCCAGTTCGATTCCTCTGACAGTCTGTACAGCTGACGGGCGTTGCTGATTTGGAATGGGTCTCCTGCTGTGCCTTCACCTTTCCAGAAGTGTACTATGAAGTTCTTCGTGACCTGACCGCTGTAGTTGCCCACGAACTGGATAGTGAGCTCGCAGAGATCATCAGTAGCCAAGGTCGGCGTGGTGTTGCCGGTACACTTGGCGAGCACGTAGTCCACATCCTTCACCAGCGTCTGATTGATGGCTTCGCAGGTGATGACGGGCTCGGGCATAACCTTGACTTCCTGCCAGTCGTCCATAACAATCGTGTAGTCGGTACGCGGCGTGATGGTGAAGGTCTTCACCACCTCTCCAGTATAGTCACCCGTACCCCTTACCACAACCTTGGCAGTACCGGCATTAATGTTGTCCTCGTAGGTAACGGTATAGTGAGTGTCCGCAGTCAAATTAGTTTCGCCGTTGTTGACAGTCACGCTAGGTTGCTTGGCTGTACCATCGTACTCATAGCTGTCCTGTCCTCCAAGGGTGACCCATTCATTCTTAATAAACGGTGTGTAGGCCACGTTGATGTCGATATCGTTGGTGGTGACGGTCAGCGAGTTTTCGCCCTCGTTGCCCTCGTTGGCATTGCTCAGGCTGCCGATGCTCAGATAGAAGGTTGGCGTTTCATCCGTATGTCCCTTCTTGGTCAGTTTGACGTTGACGGTCGTATTGGGCTTGTAGAATCTTACACCTGTAAATACCTGGGCAGCCCAATGATCAATGCCTGTAGTATAGAAATCGCAGCTCATGTCGGTGGAGGCGGCATTGGAAACTTTGTAGACGCGCACGGCACCGTCGGTTGTGATGTTGCCGCTGTTACCGACCAAGCCGTTCAGGGCAGTATTCGTAGAATAGAAATAGTTGTTCTGCAGCGTTCCTTCGTTCCACAGGGCAATGGCGGCCGTTTCGGCGGTGGTACCAAATACTCTGAGGTTCTTCACCGTAGCATCGCTGGCAACTCTGCCGAAGATGGCTTTCGTGGCGTTCATGATGACCTGGCTGTTACCATCGAAGACTCCAGCAAACGGATTCTCAATGGTACCGATGGTTGCCGTAGGAGCATCATCGATGTTGGCAGTCAACTGGAAGTAGATGCCCTTCATGTCCTTGCCGCTGTTTACCTCCTGAGCCAGACGGTTGAAGATTTGGGTGTTGTTGATCTTGTAGGGATCGCTTGAGGTTCCAGAGCCCTCATAGCTGAAGAAGAAGGTCTTCGACAGCGTGCCACCGACGTTCGCCACATTATTGGCTGTGATGGTAAGGGTAATCTCGTCGCCCGGCTGCCATTCGCTTTGTGCCTTCGAGAAGCTCTTTTCATAGACAGCACCCAGGCCTGGAGTGCCAATGTAGCTATTATCGATGGCTTCACCATTTCTGCGTAGAACGAAATCAGGGCTGTAACGGCCGTGGACATCGGGGATGTCGTCGAGGGTATAGCCAGCAACAGCCATGTCGAGTGGATTGATAGTGAACTCGCCACCAACGATGGTGCCGTTGTAGATGTCCATACCCTCGAAGAGAATTTCGTATGTGCCACTGTTGGTGGGAGGAATATTCGTTACCGTTGTGCTGCCTTTCTTCCTGTAAAGCACGGTGAAGTCGTGATTTTCCTGCATATAGTAGTCACCATCCTGCAGCGTAAACACGGGCATGAAGGGGTCGCCGTATGTCAAACCCTCAGGCACCTTAAATAATTTCACGAAGCTGGCATCCATGGGCTTCTGCACCGTCAGCTCATAGCTGGCGTAGCCTGCGGTGTACTTGTCTTTGGCAGGCTGTGAAGCCGAGATAACCACCGTTCCGTAGCCGCCGCCATGGGTCAGCGTATGGGTAATTCTACTAACGTGTCCATCCAGGAGTCCATGACTGGTTACTTTAACCACCTGCTCATTGCTCGACTTGAAGGTGACTTCGGCATTGACAGGATCTGTAAGGCGAATCAGCTCCGGGCCAGTACCCAATTCGGATGCCAACACACTGATATGTGCCACATTGTCTGCGAAATGGAAGTGCGGATCCTGGCCGCGGATAACCAGATGCGTCTTGGCGACATTGGGAGCAGCGGCATAACCCCAGCCTGGCGCCATCGAAGCCCAGATATTGGTCTCACCCTCCTTGATGGGGCGTACTTGTGCATGACCCCAGTCTTCTCTATCATATAGATAATGGTAGTTCACCCCGTCGCTACTAACCTCTACAAATGGTCCGGAAGGACGGAGGCTACCTTGAATCTTCTGGTCTTCATAATTCACATACGTTCCATCGAAATACGACATGTCGTCGGCCGTATATGTGATGTTGGCTTTGAAATCACTTTCGTACCAGCCGGTGAAAAGGGGATAGTCGCTCGGATAGTTCTTCAGGCGCAGCAGCGAGTATTGTGCGGTTTCCACCTCGTAGGTCTCCTGCTCGAACTCTGCATAGTTCTCCTTCAAGAAGCGCACCTCAATTTCCGGGAACAGGAAATCCTTGCTCACCTTTAAGGTCACCTCAGAGGAAGGACCGTTATAGTTGCTGAATTGCACGAGAACCTGACGGCCCCCGTAGTAGCCTACATTCTTATAGTATTTTCCGTTGTTGTTGGCATCCTGGAACTCGATAGAGCCAGGCATGTTACCGCCGTTGTCACGGAAGATGATGCAGCCCACGCGGTAACCCTCGTCGGCCTTCACCGTGATGGTAGAGCCTGCGCAAGCCCTATAGACTCTGAAATCGGTCTTGAAGCCTTTAACGAGTCGAGCAGTTATTTGATCCATATTCCATTCCATGTGCTGCGTCAATCGGGTGTCGCTACAAGTCACTCTGCCTTGAGGACTGATGCGGCGGGTACCCCAGCGCCAACTCTTGTAACGGGCAAACCAGTCGTAAGTGGCACGGGTGAAACCGAAACCTTTCAGAAGCTTTTCCTGAGACCAACTGGAGAATGTATCCCAAGCATATTTAATGGGGTCTTTAAGGTCTGCGAGATCCTTAATGGCATCAACTTGAACCCAAGTCTGGAAGAAACCACCCCACATCTTGAAGAAATTCTCTTCCATGTACCATGTACCGATATGCTCATTATTGTATCCACGTGCATCGCATGAGAAATCTTCCCACCACGTTTCCCAGTTCCAATCAAGAGGTTTGGTCTCAAATTTATTCTCCATGATCTTCTTGAACTGTTCCTTCCATGAGTATAAGAAAGTGTTGTCAATCTTCTCGTCCTTTGACCTCAGGATGCCGTTTGGCATGGGAATTTCGTTGAGGATGATGTACAGCTCGATTTCTTTGACGATGAAGCTGGTGCTGTTGTACATCATGGGGTGGCCAAAGCTGGTCTTAAGGGTGCCAACGTTATTGTCATCCTTGTCGACATCGCAGGGTATCATCTGGCCATTGCGGAAGGTAACCATCGCCTTGTAGTTTATCTCGATGTTCTTATCACCAACATTGGTAAGCTGGCACGTGATGGTGATTTCGTGATTGTCTTCACCAATGTAAAGGATGTCCGTTGTCTGGTTCTCGTACAGCGTAGCATCGAAAACTAAACCACCATTTACCGCCAAGTCGTGCATGCTGATGGTTGCACCAACCCCAGCGCTGCCAGCATCCCTAATGAATTTCGGGGTAATCTTGACGTACGTTTCGTCCGTCTGTGCCCACGCCCCAACAGTCGTGAGCATGGCCAGCAGCAGCATCATGGCTGCACGGGCCAGAAACATTCTTTTCTGTTTTTTCATGTCTTTGTTTTATAGTTGAATTTAACTTAATGATAATTCTTAATTGTATCTTCCGTCGATTTCATTACTGTTTCTTCCACCGATAGCGCAGCAGGGTGTAGACGAAATAGCCACACATAGCTAAGTAGATCACCACAAGAGGAATGATGAACCAGCGCGGCTGAGAAATAAAGTGGTTGACTTGTTCGGTCATAATGTTTGATTTAATTTCGGGTGCAAAGGTAAGAAAAAAAAATAGAAAGTAGGTGTCAGAAAAACACACTTATTGTCAGAAAAAAGGTAGTTAGGTGTCAGAAAAACGCGTTTTTCTGACATTTTCTTGGAATTTTGCCGTCAAATTTGTAATTTTGCACCCGCAATTTAGCATAAGAATTAAGCATTAAGAATTAAGAATTAAGCATTAAGAATTAAGCATTATAATAATGATCACGATAGCGGA
>JAEEGG010015128.1_pt1 | contig 16233 bp, 21 predicted proteins | sample 9134161 | NCBI WGS metagenome assembly JAEEGG01 (sample SAMN16246543, study PRJNA631951) | gut metagenome | biome: gut microbiome; feature: rumen; material: CR-attached | host: Bos | place: Iran: Karaj | collected 2018-10
AATACCTTTATATCTACTTCCCAACTTTTATATACCATTTCTTTTACAGTAACCTTAATTCCATCTCTATCTAGAATTACAGTTTCTGGTACACTTGCCCTAGTTATTCCATTGCTTGTTTTACTTTCAACATTTTTAACATTACTACCATTGCCTTTTGTTCCACCACATCCAGTAACTAATAGTAACATTATAAATATTATTATAACTATTATTCTTTTCTTCATAAAAATCTCCTTAATATATTATTAATCACATGTATATCCATCAAAATTATCAATCTTAAATTGTTCAATAGTATAATCAGTTTTAGAATACATGTTTTGGTCAGTATAAAGATCGCCAAATGCTTCATTAACTTGATCTGGATTTACTTTTTTATAATCAACATCAATTTTCATTTTTGAATTACTTCCATCAGATGAATAGCTTGCATCTATTCCATCAAGACTATCAAACTTTTCAATTAAAGCCTTTGATACACTCTCTGTAAATTCTGCATATTCTGGATCAATTTGAGATTCAACAGTAGATTTAACCTTGTAAACTTGCTTTGAATCATATGTGATTTTCATAGTACTTGTTGTTTTAAAACCATCATCATCTACTTCTTCTTTCTTACAAGTCATTGTCTTTTTAAGGTCAATTAGTTTTTTAGAAGTTGAACCAGAATTGTTATTTGTTGAACCACATCCTGTAATTAATAATACTAATAACAATAGTGCTATCCCAAAAAGTCTCTTTTTCACAAACATTCTCCTTTCCTAATTTCACTTTCATTATAACACTATTATTTTCAAAAATAATATTTTTGAACAAATATTCTTTCAAAAAACCGATTTTTGTCATACCAAATATATATTTTTACATAAAAAAAAGAGATCTATTACTAGATCTTTTTTCTTTTAATTAGAATAATTAAGCTATTTCTACAGTAGCTCCAGCTTCTTCTAATTTAGCTTTAATATCGTTTGCTTCGTCTTTAGAAATATTTTCTTTAATAGCTCCGCCATTATCAGCAATAGCTTTAGATTCCATTAATCCAAGTCCAGTAATATCTCTAATTACTTTAATAACTTGAACTTTAGTAGCTCCAGCTTCTTTTAATGTAACTGTAACAGTTGCATTATCATCAGCAGCTTCAGCTCCAGCAACTGGACCAGCAGCTACTGCAACAGCAGTAGGATCAATTCCATATTCTTCTTTCATAGCGTCTACTAATTCTTTAATTTCTAATAAACTCATTTCGTTTAATGAAGCAATAAAATCTTTTGCGTTTAATTTAGCCATTCTTTTTTCCTCCTATTTCCTATTCGTTTTCTTTCTTTTCGCTAAGTAAATTTAAAGCGATTGATAAATCTTTTACTGTACCAATAAGTCCAGATGCAAGCATAGTAAGTAATCCTTCTCTTGATGGTAAAGTAGCTAATGCTTTTATTTCATCAAGTGATGTTACTTTTCCATCAACTAGTCCTCCTTTAATTTCTAATGCTGGATGTTCTTTTTTGAAATCACTTAGAACTTTTATTGGAGCAACTGAATCATTTGAATATGCCATTGCACTAGGCCCTTCTAGGCATGTATCAAGATCAATATTTAGACTATCCATAGCTCTTTTTGTTAAAGTGTTCTTCCATACTTTGTAAGATGCATTACTTTCACGTAATTTCTTTCTTAGCATAGTAGTTTCTTCAGCAGTTAAACCACGGTAATCAAATAAGATAAATGAAGCATTATTTTTAACAACTTCTGTTATTTCATTAATAACTTCTTGTTTAGCTTCAAGTATTTTTGAATTTGCCATTTTACTCCTCCTTGCAATTTATATTAAAAAAGTCTTTGTACAAAGGACAAAGACTATTATATTTACATATAAAGAATTTATCCTCGGTAAGATATTAAGTTTATAAAAACACTTACTGTCTTCGGCACTCAAACTTTTTTAAACAATATTATTATATACAAACTAGTTTAGTTTGTCAAATGAACCTAAATCAATTTTGATACCAGGTCCCATAGTTGATGATATAGAGATATTCTTAACGAATGCTCCCTTTACTGTTTGTGGTTTAGATTTAACAATTACAGTAACTATAGCTATTAAGTTTTCTAGTAATTTATCATTATCAAATGATACTTTACCAATAACAGCATGTATATTACCATAACTATCTGTTCTATATTCAATTCTACCTTTTTTAACGTCTTCAACAGCCTTTTTAATATCTGTTGTAACTGTTCCAGTCTTTGGATTAGGCATTAATCCTCTTGGTCCTAAAACCTTACCTAATTTACCTAAAGCAGGCATCATTTCTGGAGATGCAATAATTACATCATAATCTAACCAGTTTTCTTTTTCAATCTTTGAAACAAGATCATCATCACCTATAAATTCTGCTCCTGCTTCTTTAGCAGCATCTTTTAAAGCAGAATTCTTAGTTAAAACTAATACTGTCTTAGTTTTACCAGTTCCATTAGGTAAAACTATAGCTCCTCTTAATTGTTGATCAGTTTTCTTAGTATCTAAGTTTAAATTAAATGCTATTTCAACTGAAGCATCAAATTTAGAAGTACTAGTTTTCTTAACTAATTCTACAGCTTCTTCTTTAGTATATAATTTACTTCTATCTACTAAATTAGCAGCTTCTATATATTTTTTACCTTTCTTCATTTTTTCCTCCTTGTGGTTTTAACGGATTTTCCTCCCACATAGCACTGCTATATGTTAATCCTTTATTTCGATACCCATATTTTTAGCGGTACCTTCAATAATTCTCATAGCGCCTTCAATATCATTTGCATTTAAATCAGGCATCTTAGTTTCTGCTATTTGACGTAATTGATCTCTAGTTATAGATCCAGCTATTGATTTAGATCCTGTAGCTGAAGCTTTACTAACTCCTGCAGCTTTTTTAATTAAGAAAGCAGCTGGTGGAGTCTTAACTTTAAAATCAAATGATCTGTCATCATAAACATATACTTCTACTGGTAATATATCACCCATTTTATCTTTTGTTGCATCATTAAATCTGTTAATAAAATCAGGTAATGCTATTCCAGCAGGTCCTAATGCAGTTCCAACTGGTGGAGCAGCTGTAGCTTTACCAGCAGGAATTTGAAGTTTGATTTTATTTATCATTTCCTTTGCCACGAAAAACACCTCCTATAATATTTTCGTGAGTGGTACAAGTGACTATTATGCCTCCCACTTAAAATCTATATAATAAATTTATATAGCAAAACATATTGTAGCATCTTATTATATAAAATGCAATAACTATTTATCAAGTTCTACATCTGTTAGACTAACTTCTACAGTAGTTTCTTGACCAAATAAATCTATAGATACTGTTGCTTTACTGTTTTCTTCATCTAATTCTAAAACTTTACCAAGCATTAACTTAAATGGACCATCAGTAATCTTAACTTTATCTCCTACATTTAAGTCTACAGTAACTTTCTTATCTGTAATACCCATTATCTTAAATACATTTTCAACATCTGATTTCTTTAATGGGAAAGGTTTAGCACCTTTACCAGATGAACCAAGGAATCCAGTAACACCTGGAGTATTTCTAACAACATACCAAGCTTCATCTGTCATTATCATTTCAACTAAAACATATCCTGGGAATAATTTCTTTACTTTTTCTTTCTTTTTACCATCTTTAATTTCTGTTTCTGTAACTTCAGGAACTATAACTCTAAAGATATAGTCTTGCATATTCATAGATTGAATACGCATATCTAATTTTTCTTTAACTTTAGCTTCATGTCCTGAATATGTATTAACTACATACCAATTGATTTCGTTTTCCATTAGAACCATCCTTGAATTGTTTTAATTATAGAACTAAAATCAATTTCCTTACATAAACTAACTAGTAATTGAATTCCCATAAAGAATAGTGCAAAGAATATAACAGTAACTAGTGTAACAATAACATTGTTAACTAATTCTTTTCCTTTACTCCATCTAATTCTTTTAGCTTCAGTTTTTAAATCTAAAAATAAATCTTTTACTTTTGACATTTTTTCACCTTACTTTATTTCAAAATAAAAAACACTTCTTTGTGTTTCTAAATAAAATATAACATAAAAACCGTTATAAGTCAACGGTTTTCATGTATATTTGTTAAATAATATTAAAATAATTTATTTACTCTTCTGGAAACATTTACAACTAAGTTATTATCATCACCTTTATAGTCTTCAATAACCTTGTCAATTTCTAATATATCATTAATATCGCCGTCAACATTAATGTTCATAGTTTCCATGAAGAACCAGTCTCTTGAAATAGTATAATCGTGTTGATTTGTCTTTAAAATAATAGCTTCATCAAAGGATATTTCGTAAATGCCATCATTTATAGTATCGTTAATTATTTCAATCGATTCAATTCTTTCATTTATGCTAAATTCTTTTACTTTATCATTACCAACTAAAAAGTTGAAATTACTAGTATTGCTTACTTTATCAACAGTAAAATATGAAATAGATTCATTTTCTAAATCTGCAAAATTACTTTCGTGAGTATTGTTGTTAATAACTATACTATAATCCTCAAATTCTAATACAATACTAGCAAATATAGGATCAGTATATACTATTTTATTTAATGTTTTACCTTTTAACTCTTTTAATACATCTAATTCTTTTAATAAAAAATCTTGTTTTATCATATTATTATTCCTCCTCTATATGAATTTTTTGATTCTTAACAGTAGTTTTTATATTGCTTTTTTTTACATTGATATCTACAGCAGGTGATTTTCCTTTTCTACTAGTCTTGGTACTAATTCTCATAGTAATTATGCTACCATCCGATAAAGAAGAAATCTTAAAATTTTTGTCATTCTTTAATTTTGTTCCACCTTTTGATATCTTACTAAAAAAGTCATTGGCCGTTTTTATTGGATCTTTTGACTTGATCACTCTTACTTTAGAAGAACTACCCTTCTCACCAAAATAGCCACTACCTGAAATAGGATAAGCATTTTTCATTTTTCCTATATTACTATTGATATTTCCTCTATTAGATTTATTTGTTCTGTTTTCTATTCTAGATACAGATGAAGAATAATTATTAATATATTTACCTGTATCCTTTATTCCATTAATTCTTCCCATTTTTCTTACCTCTGTTTGAAATTCTTAAAGAATTTTCCGGAATAATAATTTTAACATTATTGTTAACAGCATATTTAAATATATCTAATATAATAGAATCATCATATGTTGTTGTATAAACAATTATAGCATGTAACTCTAAATTATCAACAGCATATTTAACAGCTTTTTCTAATAGAAGTCTAGCATCAATATCAGTAATACATGATACTGCACTAAAGCATACTACATGACAGTCTTTTAAACCATCAACCATTAGTTCAAATGAATCATCATTTGTATATGTCATATTTGGTATTACTATGGTATTTAACTCCATAGTAAGCCATAAGGATACTAATCTTGCTTCAAATACCCTCATCATATTAACTAATGGATATTCAAAATTATTGATTAAACTATAATCAGGTGAAATAAAGTATTTAACACCATGATATTTCTTTTTAAAATAATCTAATCTCTTTTCATCATTATAAATAATTGAGTTTAATAATCCCTTTTGACCATTAAATAAACTATCCCATTCATAAAATGCTACTGCAGTATGTGAAGTATAGTTAAACTTTCCAGGTCTATTAAATGATGTAATATAATCTGGATAAATATCTATATTACATTCTAATTTTGGCATGTACTTATCTGGAGTAGTAGTTGCCAATAAATCATAATACTCCATATTTATTTTGCTATTTAAATTTTTTGTTTTTCTCATTATAACAAGCTCCTTTCAATAAAAATTGAGAAAATTTTTGAAAAATTTTTTTAAAAATTATTTCAAATATTTGATCAAACATGTTATAATGAAGATGTAGTGAATCACCTTTTGTATATAACATGTTGTATCTACACGTTTTGTTATTCGCAGTAACAAGACGTTTTTTTATACTTTTGTTTATAATTATGTGTACCTCCTTTTCTTTAGATTTAAGTATTAGAAAAAACTCCCTCTACTCATAATTTTATCTTAACATGAGTAATGCTTATAACTATGTTGCAATTGCAACATTTTTAATGTAACGATAAAAAATAAAGAAATTGTAACACATTTTTAAAAAATGTTTTAATTTATGTACAAAAAAAGGAAGAAACAAATTCTTCCTTTTCTTATTCATTATTTTCTATTGGTTCTGTCCTAGTACAAGAACCACCATTATTTTTTATAAAGAAATCTATTTTATCTAATGCTTCATAAGCATCACTTGTATCTATATCTATTATATTTGATAAGTAAGCATCTCCTCCAGCTTCTTTTATTTGTCCTGTTGTCTCATAGTATAAAAATTCGTATCCGTATGTTTCATCATGTATATTACATGTAATAGATATATTCATAAGTCTACCAGAGTTCTTTTCACGAATGTTTTTAAATAATATATTGGCTACTATTAATAGAATTGGTAATAGAATTAGTAGAACTACTATTACTTTTATTATTTTTAATGTTAGACCTGCTAGTTTTTCAGTATTAGATGTTTTTTCTACTAGTACTTCTTTTATATCATTATTAGTTAATTCATCTAAACTAACATTAAATATTTTAGATAATTCTTTTGATTGTTTTAAATCAGGAGAAGTTTCACCTAGTTCCCATTTAGAAATAGTTTGTCTAGCTACTCCTACTTTTTCAGCAAGTTCTTCTTGTGATAAACCATTCTTTTTTCTTAGTTCCATTATCTTTTTTCCAATTTCCACAATAATCCCTCCTTTCAAATACAATCATATGATATTTGAAGTATGTTCTCTACCATTTTTAACTGGAAATTACGCCCTTTTTCTTAACATTTATTATAACATAATAAAAAGCAGATTAAAAATCTGCTTAAATTATTAATAGTAATATGACTCCTAAGATATCTGCTAAGAAATGTGGAATCCAACTACACCATGCGTTATCTGTTTCTTTAAATACTAATCCAAATAATGATGAATCAATAAATACAAATAGTAAGTCATATATTACTACTATAGTACTTCCTGCACTATAATGACCAAACGCAAATAGTATTGAAGATATAATAAGTGCTGGGATAAATTTAATATATTTAGTAGCCTTATTTTGGAAGAATGCCCTCCATGCTATTTCTTCTCCTAATGTAGATACTGCAAGTATTAGTATTGTTTGAATCATTTTTGATGTATCTAAAAAACTAATTCTATCATTTACATGTTCATTTGCTTCTGGTAGAAATTTACTTGCAATTACAGTGGATAAAACGCATGTTACAAATGGTAGTATTGCAAATATTATTGCTTTTGGATGATCTTTAAAGTCTTTAAATATTGTTTTAATATTAAACCCTTTGTTTTTAGTATTATTTGTCTTTCTAGTAACGAAATAAGCTATTACTCCAATGATTACTGATAGACCAGCTAGTTTAATTACTTCTCCATTATATTTAATATTAAATAAATTAGTAAATGATAATAATACCATTACTATTAAAAATACTATTACAAGTTTATTACCCTTTTTCATATATACACCTCTATTATAATTATAACATATAAAAAAGATAGATTACTCTATCTTTTTATTATCAATATCTTTAATAGATGATTTAGGAGTTGGCAAATCTTCTGGCATAGTTCCTTTTATCTTTTTAATGGATTCTCTTACTTCTTTAGCAACCTCGAAGTGTGTTAAGTTAGCTTCATATTCATTATCTACTTTATCTCTTTTAAGTTTACTATCTGTTTGTATTATTCTAAAAAGATTATCTGCTAATTCTTCGCTACCCATAAAATCTAATATATCTTGTCTATAGTTTAATTCTTTTCTTTTAGCTATATCATTTGCTGTCTCACCATCATATAAGCCTTTATAACCAGCATTATGAAACTCAGCAAGGTTCTTTACTCCAGAGTTTATTGCAGTCCTATTTAGGCCATAATTACCATTTCTAACTTGTTTTCTTATTTTAATTCTTTTATCATCTTCTGAAAGATTCTTAAATTCATCTTCTAGTAACTCTTGTTTTCTAGTTTGAATTGCAAAATATGTTTGTCCTAGAGCTACTACTTCTTTTCTCGGATCTCCATTTTGAGTAATTAAATAGCAAGCATATCTAGATAATTTATAATCTAATACATTTTGTATATTTCCATTTCCTCCTACTAACGGTTTACTAACCTCAGTAAACTGTTCTGATACAGAAATATTACTATTAATACAAGATATTTTTGCATTATTAATTACTGCTTTAAAATTCTGCCACTTTTTATATTCTAAAACTACCATTAATTCTCTTGCATACCAGTATTCATTATTATCTTCATCTACATGTTTTATATCTTCGAAAACTACTGTGTTCATAAAACACCTCCTAGATGTTATATTCTAGGAAATATTATATTTATCCACTAAAAAAAGAGATTAAATCTCTTTATTCAGTACTCTTTATTATATTTTGTACTTTATTCTTAATTCTAGAAATACATCCATCTACTGCTTTAGGAGTCATATTTAATAATATACCTATTTCTTTATAAGTAAATCCTTGCATTCTAAGTTCAAATACATTATATTCTGACTCTGTTAATACATCTTTTACTTTATTAAATAGTTCATTCTTTTCTTCCATTTCAATAAATGAATCTTCAGGATTAATATTCTTATCATCAAATAATAGATCTATTAAAGGTCTACCACTATTATCAGTAGTAGTATCAATAGATAACGAATCATTTAATATTCTATGTTTATCTCTAGTTATATTTCTAATAAATGAATACATTTGTCTATCTATACATATATTAGCAAATGTACTAAATTGTACATTCTTTTGTTCTTTAAAGTCTACTATTGCTTGAGATAATCCTATCATACCCTCTTGAACTAGATCTCCTAATTCATAACCTTTAGAATTTAAGAAATTAGCATACTTCTTAGCTTTTATTTCTATAATTTCTTTATACTTTTCATAGAATACATCTTTAGCATCTTCATTGTTTTCTGAAATTAAATATAAAAGCTCATTTTCATTTTCATTCTTATACATATTATTCACCTTTTTGTTTAATGACTTCATATATAAGGATACCTGCTGCTACAGATGCATTTAAACTATTTACTTTACCCTTCATAGGTATACCTATAATAAAGTCACTTTTATCTTTTACTAGTTTACTAACACCATCACCCTCAGATCCTATAATAAGACATGTCTTAGAGTCATATTTAACTTTAGAATAATCTTCTCCATCCATACATGAAGAATATACCCAGAATCCATTATCTTTTAAAGTATCAATTGCATTAGCTAAATTACTTACTTCTACTACATCTATGTTAGAAAGTGCTCCTGCACTAACTTTCATAACAGTACCTGTTATTTGTACACTTCTTTTATTAGGAATTATAATAGCATCTACTCCTGCTGATTCAGCAGTTCTTATAATAGCCCCTAAGTTATGTGGATCTTCTAGATGATCTAACATTACTACAAAGTTTTTATCAAGTACATCTTTAATAGATTTGTATTTGTAATCTTCTATATCTAATACTATACCTTGATGATTACCTTCAAATTTTCTATCCATTTGTTTTTTATCCATTTTAATGACTCTAATATTATTATTTGCTATATCTTCTAAAATATCCTTGTCATCAAATGAATTTGATAAATATATTTGATTTATTTTTTTGTCACTATTAATAGTTTCTTTAAAAACATTCTTTCCATATACTATCATATTATTCCTCCGTAATTATTCTTATAAGTTCATTTATTCTATTCATATCTTGTTTTAAATATAAATATCCAAATAAACATTCTAATGAAGTAGCATGTTTATATGTAAGTATATCTGTATTTTTTGGATGAGAATATACTTTTGCATTTCTACCTCTTTTTACGATTGTAATTTCTTCTTCTGTTAATAAGTTCTCATCTAGGAGTTTAGTTATAAACTTAGCTTGCGCCTTAGCAGTTACATAGTTTTTAGCCATAGTTTGAAGCTTATTAACTTTATTAATACCTTTATTAATTAAATAATTTCTAATCATTAGTTCATATATAGAGTCTCCTATATACGCAAATACTAATATATTAACTGTATTTAAATCCATTTTTTCCACCGCGAATATAATAACACAAATTTAAAAAAAATCAAATTAAGCGCATTTCTAATTATATTATAGATATATATTAATTAATAGTTCAACATAGTTATACATGTATTTACAAATAATTATTATATAAACATTGTATGTATATAAAAGTTATGCTATTATTTATTTAGAAGGAATACTTAGTTTATCTAAGTGTCATCCTTTGTTAAGGTTGAGCACTCAAATTAGAGTGTCTTTTTTATTACTATTACTAATAAGGTAATTAGTGATAAAATGATAATAATATGGCGAAGTAGTTTTATAATAAAAACTCTTTTACTCATCTTATCACCTCCTTTCTAGAATGGAGGATGACACTCATAACTAAATATTCCATATATTTTATTAGCTAAATATTATTTAATTCCACTAAAAAAGAATACCTATTCAGGTATTCTTATTATTATTTCTCCATTTTTAGAATATAAATACTTTTCTCTAGCATATTTTTCTATATAATCAGGATCTTGTAATTTAGTAACAGTTCCTTTTAACTCTTCTTCTTTATCTTTTAATTCTACTAATTGAGTATTTAATTCTTTCTTTTCTGCTTTCTTTTTATATATATCAACTACTGTAGTGCCCACATTCTTAACAAGAAAGAAGCCAATAATGATATATGCAATAGCAAATAAAATTGTTTTCTTACTTAATTTTTTCATATGCACACTCTCCTAATTATAGATTAGCAATAGTTTATCTATTTTTCAATATATGTATACAGGGGATTTACAAAGTTTTAAATTCTATCAAATTGTGAATTATATAGTTCAGCATAGAATCCATTTTTCTTCATTAATTCATTGTGATTACCTATTTCTACTATATTACCTTCATTCATAACAAGAATTAAATCAGCATTTTTAATAGTAGATAATCTATGAGCTATTATAAATGAAGTTCTACCTACTGTTAACTTATCCATTGCTTTTTGAACTAATTCTTCAGTTCTTGTATCTACATTAGATGTAGCTTCATCTAGTATTAAGAATGGAGAATCCTCAATCATACCTCTCGCAATAGTGAATAATTGTTTTTGACCAGATGATATTGCTTCATTATCTTCAATCATAGAATCTAGTCCATGTGGTAAAGATTTAATAAAGTGATCAACTCCAACAATCTTACATACTTTCATTATTTCTTCATCAGATACTTTTAAATTATTATATCTAATATTATCCCTAACTGTACCAGAGAATAACCAAGTATCTTGAAGTACCATACAGAATAGTTCATGTATGTTTTCTCTTGATAATTCATTAATAGATACACCATCTATAGTAATATCTCCAGAGTTTATTTCATAAAACTTCATAAGTAGATTAACCATAGTAGTTTTACCTGCTCCAGTAGGACCTACTATTGCAATTTTTTCACCAGGTTTTACTTTAGCACTAAAGTCTTTAATAATAGCTTTATCTTCATCATAGCCAAATTTAACATGATTAAACTCTATTTCGCCTTTAACTTTAGTTTTATCTAATTTTTTAGTTATATGTTTTTGGTTATTCATTTCTTCTTCATCAAGAAATTCAAATACTCTTTCTGAAGCAGCAGCTGTTGATTGCATTGATGTTAAACTTTGAGCTATTTGATTTAATGGATTAGTAAATAATCTTATATAAATCATAAAGGCTACAATAACACCAAAAGTAATAGTGTTTTTAGATACTAATAAGGCTCCTACTACACATACTGCAACATATCCAAAGTTACTAATGAATCCCATAAATGGTCCCATCATACCAGATAAGAATTGACTCATCATATTACTCTTATATAAACCATTATTTAATTTATCAAATTCTTTTTTAGTTTCTTTTTCACCATTACATGTTTTAGTAACTATATATCCAGAATACATTTCTTCAATATATCCATTTAAATCACCAAGTTCTTTTTGTTTTCTAACGAAATACTTTTGTGATTTAGAAAGCATTATAAACATGAATAGTAGTCCAAATAAAGAAGCTCCTATTGCAGTTAGTGCCATTATATAATTTGTATAGAACATCATTATTATTGACCCTAAAAATAGTGTTAAATTAGCTATTAGAGATACTAATGACTGACTTAAATTAAATGATATTGTATCAACATCATTAGTAAGTCTAGATAAGATATCACCAGTTTCATGTTTATCAAAAAACTTAAGTGGTAATATATTTATTTTATTTGAAATATTTGTTCTTAGTTTCTTAGCAAATCTATTTGAAACTGTAGTCATACTATAACTTTGAACATAACTAAATATAGCACTTAAAGAATATATTATTATTAAAAATAATGCTATATGCTTAATATTATCTATATTCATTTTTGGTTTAACTAAGTTATAAATACTCTTTGGTAATTTATCAAACTTACTTAGCATATCATTTCTATCATTCATATCTATGCTAGAAACAATTTTTAAATATTTAGTTTGATCATCTACTGATATAGTAGTTCCATCTACAACTATAGGATAACCATAATTAGTAGTTATTAAACTATTAATTTCTGTTAACTTATCAGTATTTGGTTTAATACCTTCAGTTATTTCATCTGTTAAATCAGATAATCTATTTGGAGCAATTATACTAAATACTGCACTAATAATAGCAAGTACTATTGATATTAGTAATAATACATTCCATGTTTTTAAACTTTTAAATAATTTACTTAATGAACCAAATAAATTCTTTGGCTTTTCATTTATTCTATTTCTAGGCATTTTGAAGTTCCTCCTCACTTAATTGTGATAAGGCAATTTCTTTATATACCTCACAAGTCTTTAATAATTCTTTATGAGTACCTACACCTACACATTTTCCATTATCTAATACTAATATTTTATCAGCATTCATAATAGTACCTATTCTTTGAGCTACTATTAAACTTGTTGAATCCTTAGTATATTTCTTTAATTCTTTTCTTAGATTTAAATCAGTTTTATAATCTAGTGCTGAGAAAGTATCATCAAATATAAATATTTCTGGATGTCTTGCTATAGTTCTAGCAATAGATAATCTTTGTTTTTGACCACCAGAAAGATTAGTACCTCCCCTAGCTATATGAGAATCTAATTCTTTATCTAATTTATATACAAAGTCTGCTTGAGATACTTTAATAGCATCTTTTATATCATCATTAGTAGTTCTTTTACCTGTTTCTCCATAAGTTATATTTTCTTTAACTGTACCAGTAAACATAACTGCTTTTTGTGGTATATAACCTACCTTATTATTTAGATTCTTAAATGTATATTCTTTAACGTTTATACCATCTACTAATACCTCTCCATCAGTAGCATCATATAATCTAGGTATTAAATTAATAAGTGTTGATTTACCAGATCCAGTAGATCCAATAAATGCTACTGTTTCACCTTTATCAGCTTTAAATGAAATATTTTCTAATATGTATTCATCAGCATCTGGATACTTAAATGAAACATTTTTAAATTCAACAGTTCCCTTTTCTTCAGTATCTTTATCAAATGTTCCTTCTTTAATCTTAATATCTTCATCTAAAACTTCATTAATACGTGATGCTGATATAGCTGCTCTTGGTCCTATCATAAATATAAATGCAAGCATTAAAAATGACATAATTACTTGCATACCATATGAAGTAAATACAACCATGTTAGAAAATAATTCTATCTTTTCACTCATTAATGAATTATATATTAAGTATGCTCCAATAATATATATACCAAATGTTAATCCATGCATAACTAAGTTCATAATAGGTCCCATTATAGCTAAACTTCTTTGAGTAAATAATTGATTCTTAGTTAAATCGTTATTAGCATTTTCAAATCTTTCCTTTTGAAACTTTTCTGCATTAAATGCTCTAATAACTCTAATACCTGTTAAATTTTCTCTAGTTACAGCATTAATTCTATCAATTAATTTTTGTATTAATTTAAACTTAGGAAGAACTATTAATAGTAAAGCTATAATAACTGCTAATAAAATTACTATGCATCCTGCAAGCAACATACTCCATTCCATACTTTTACCAATAATCTTAGTAATTGCTAAATAACACATAAAAGGAGCTCTAAGCATCATATGAAGACCCATAGCTATAAGCATTTCTATTTGAGTAATATCATTAGTAGTTCTAGTAATTAATGAAGGAGTTGAAAACTTCTTCATTTCTTCTATACCAAAACTTTCTACCTTGTTAAATAGTTTACTTCTTACATTTAGACTAAATGAAGAAGATAATTTAGCAGCAAAATAAATAGATATACCTGCACATATAAAACTTCCAAATGCAAATAGTGTCATCCACATACCTTGCACTAATATATCATGTGTCATAGTCTTACTACTAGTTTGTATTAAAGTAGTTATTTCAGACATATAATCCGGTATTTTAAGTTCTAATTTAACATTTATATAAGTTAATATAATACACATTAAAACTATTAACCAATCTTTAAATGTAAAATTCTTTAGTAATTTAATCATAGTGTTCTCCATTCATCGCAAGTATAATTATAACACATTTTATAAATAAAAAAACCATGAGTTAATCATGGTTTAATAAACTAATTAGTCACGCATATTATTCTTCAGTTCCTTCTTCTGCTTTGTCGTATTCTTCTAAAATAGCTTTTTCAATCATTTCTCTTCCTTCTTGAGAAATTGGATGAACGATATCTCTATATCCACCAGTAGCAGTCTTTCTACTTGGCATAGCAACAAATAATCCGTTGTCTCCTGAAATAATTCTGATATCATGAATAGCAATTAAATCGTCTAAAAGTACAGATGCTATTCCTTTCATTCTTGACCCTTCTTTTTCAATCTTCTTAACATTAACTGATGTAACCTTCATTTTACCCTCCTCTAGTTTATGCTACTTTAATTATAATATATTTTTTATTCTTTTTCAATATATTTAGCTTCCTTTACATTATCCTCTTTCTTTGATTTCTTATTGAAAATATAGATAATAATGCATGCTGCTAAATCAAGTAGTGAGTATACTACTAAGAATATACCTATTATTATAGTTAGAGCTACAGCTCCTGAGAATGGATTTAATACTAATAATAATCCACAAGCTAATATAAATAAAGATATTATTATAGAAGCTATAGATTTAATCACTTTATTAATTAATATTGAATAGTATAGTTTAATAACACCATTTATAATCATCCAAATACCTATTAATAAAGGTACTATAGATCCTACTATCTTAGGATTAATAATAATTACTATACCTAGAATAATAGATACTATTCCAAATAAGAAACTAATATCTAAATATTTTTGATTTTCTTTATTAATAAAGAAATTAATTGTAGGTATTAAACCTGTTACAAGAAGTATTATTCCAGCTCCATAAGATAAAAATGATAATGTTATCTCCGGATATACTATTAAAAAGATACCTACTACTATTAATAATATTGATACTATAATTGATGTTCTAAACATACTTTTAAGTTTATTTTCTATGTATTCCATATTAGTCACCTCTTATAATAATTATAACACAATAAAAGCAGATACTATCTGCTTTATTTTATAAATCAGATTTAGAAGTAACTATATTATAGTTATTATCTATTTTCTTGTTGTACTCATTTATTTCATCAATAGATAATTCTTTAAAATCATTATCATTTATTTTATATTTTTTCTTTAATTCTATTATTTTATAAGCACTATCATCTATTTCATTTTTATGTTCTTTATACATTTTATAAAACATATTAATTACTTTTAATTCTTTGTTTTTAGGATAATTAAACATAATAATATCATTACCTGATTCTAAAGCTAATTTAGCTATTCTAAGTGCACCATATCTATATCTAACTGATCTCATTTTTAAATCATCAGTTATAGTAATACCATTATATTTGTAATCATTTACTATTTCACTATGTATTTTTTTAGAAATACTAACAGGTAATTTATCTTTATCTCTTACCCTAATATGTCCAAGTAATATACCAGGAGCATTTTCTTTCATTA
>JAEEGG010015129.1_pt1 | contig 16233 bp, 12 predicted proteins | sample 9134161 | NCBI WGS metagenome assembly JAEEGG01 (sample SAMN16246543, study PRJNA631951) | gut metagenome | biome: gut microbiome; feature: rumen; material: CR-attached | host: Bos | place: Iran: Karaj | collected 2018-10
GTTCCTCGTGTCACAAAAAATGCAACTACTCCGATGATCACCACGAGTCCCGCAAGCTTAAGCAGACTTCCGTCTATTTCTATCCTGATAAGATTAGCGAATGACAGCACTGTCATTACGATCAGAAAAATTGCTACTGCTTTACTTATCTTTTGTTTTTTCTCAACCATCATATTTTACCGTCCTTTTCTTGCTGCAATCATGCCGTAGAAAACATTTGACAGCATCTTCTCACTCTCGTCCGCATCATATTCCATGGAATTATTTGCCAACAGGCTGGCAAGACCATGTGCCACACAGAAAAATGTCATGAACATTTCCCTTGCCTCACCAATATCGCAGTCCAGTCCTTTTGCCATCACGTCCAGAATTGCTGACAGTTCAGGATTACCCATAAGCGTATCTATATCCATTCCTCCGAACTTATCTGTCTGAAACAGAAAACGGAACAGATTCTTTTCCTCATAACCGAAGCGAACATAATTCAGTCCGAGAACAAGAATTGGATTTTTATCGTCCTCTTTAGGCATGATAAAGGATGTATGATAATCATCCGCAAGCTTGTATGCTGCTTCCCTTATCTCATCCACGGTCTTAAAACTGTAAAGAACGGGTTGCGTAGAACATTTCAGGTATTCGGCGATCGTTCTGGCGTTCAGATTCTCATGTCCGCTTGCTCGGATAACCTCAAAAGAAGCTTCCTCAACCATTTTTTTTGTAATTTTGACTTTAGGCGGCATAGCTGTCTCCTTTTATGATCTTTGATATATAATCTGTGTTATATAATGATTATTATATTGTAGGTTCCTGATTTGTCAAGAATAATATCCGGGAATGAAATATAATAACCAGCCCTCCTATAAGCCAAACAAGAAACAGTGGCGACATCCCCTCATAGGATTATCGCCACTGTTTAAAATTTCTCATGCAGCCTTCCACCTTCTCAGAATCCTTTATTCTGTAGTATCTGCATCAATCGTAATCTCGATATGCTCCCACTCCTATCCGTTAGCTAGTCGGACTTCTATATCAGAACAACGGAGCATGATCATATCAAGCATGTTGCCCATGTTCCTGAAGCCGTAAGCCATGTTGCAAGTTCCTCGAACTCTTTCGTGAAGCGTGATTTATGTCTCGCCCAAGGAACAGCCGCTGTCACTACTCCATGTGAGATATCCACAATGCCTTAAGCCGCCCCGGCTCTGCGATTATCCGCATCCGCCAGCAGTTCCATTCAGCTCTTCAGTATTTCTTTGATCCCGTCCCAGTCCATTTGGGAGAGCTTTGCCCGTATTTCCCCAAAGCGTTTTTCGTCCTCCGACGGAAGCCTGTATTCCTGTATGGATTCCATTATCATCCGGGCAGTATCAAAATCCATGACCTCCGCTGTTTCCGAAAGCGCGGCATAAGCATCCGCCAGCATATACGGCGGAATCTCCGGCTGATCCTCCGATTTTTCGGCAACAGGCGACAGTATTTCGATGTAGGACCGATACTGCTTCAGCAGGTCATCCGTATGCTCTTTGATGTAATCCGTGTTGTTTTCATTTCCGGCATCCTCCAAACGCCCCGCCTTAGCGGAAAGTTCTACGGCTCCTATGATCCTTGCGGATGACTTAAGCGCATGCACCTTGATCGTGTAGTTCTTTATGTCTCCCTGCCTGTAATAGCTTTCTATCTCTTCCGCCTTGGCACTGATCGCAGCATAAAAGCCTTCGAGCACGGTAAGGTACTCCGACGTCCCTCCGCTGTTTTTTACACCTGCTTCCGTGTCAAGGCCTTCGCGGCCAAGGAGCCATTCGGGAAGCGGCTCCTCTTCCTTTTCGGCGGTATCCTGATCTGCGTCATCCCCTGATATCGTCACCTTTTCCTCCGGCAGATACTCTATGAGCATATCCTCCAGCCTGCCGGTATCTATAGGCTTTGTAAGGTAATCATCAAAGCCCTCTGAAAGATATCTCTCTCTTGCCCCGGATATGGCGTTTGCGGTAAGGCAGACAGCCGGTGTGCCGGTATTCGGATTGGCTTCCTCCCCCCGCAGCTCGTGAAGGGTCTGTATCCCGTCCTTTTCAGGCATCATATGGTCTATAAAGATCAGATCATACTTTTTATCACGAGATAGTTTAAGGCATTCATCACCGCTCTGTGCCGTATCGATCTTCACAAGAGTCCTCTTAAGGAGATTCCCGAACACTGTAAGATTGGTCTCCGTATCATCGGCAACAAGGATCATCGCCTCAGGCGCAGTAAACTTCTCCCTGTATTTCTTCCTGGAGGACAGCGACGCGCGATAGGAGGCCTCGTAGTCTCCGATCTCCTCCCAGCCTGTGACCTTCTGCTTCAGCCGGAAAGAGAAGGCAGAACCTTCTCCGTAAACGCTCTTAACCTGAAGGGAGGTATCCATCATCTCAAGCAGCCGCTTTGTGATGTTCATTCCAAGCCCCGTCCCCTCTACATTTCGGTTGCGCTCTTCCTCGATCCTCTCAAACTCCGAGAAGAGCTTTGTCATATCCTCCGGTTTTATGCCTATCCCCGTATCCTCAACCGAAATGATCAGGAAGATGTTTTCCCCATCGTCAGGTATCTTTTCATAAGAGGCATGAAAAGTGACGCTGCCCTTTTCCGTATACTTCACGGCATTGGTCAGAAGATTTGTGACTACCTGCTTTATCCGCACCTCATCGCCGTACAGAAGCTTGGGGATATCCCTGCCTATGTCAAGCCTCAGTTCCAGTCCTTTGGCATCAGCCTTCATCTGGATCATGTTTACAAGATCGTTTATCACCGAGGACAGGTCATATTCCACCGGAATGATCTCCATCTTTCCGGCCTCGATCTTCGAAAAATCAAGGATATCGTTGACAAGCCCGAGAAGCGTGTTTCCGGCTGTGCGGATGCTCTCGGCATATTCCAGCACATTTTCCTCGCCGCTCTCCCTCAGGATCATTTCATTCATTCCCAGCACCGCATTGATCGGAGTCCTTATCTCATGGGACATATTCGAGAGGAAAGAAGATTTGGCCTCGCTTGCCGCCATTGCCCGTTCCGACATATCAATAAGACGCTCGCGTTCCTTTCTCTCCTTGTCAATATCCTCGGTAACCCATAAGATACGGGTGATCCTTCCGTCCTGATCCCTGTTTGACACTATGATCCTTCCGCGTTTCCATTGCCCTCCCCTGTTCAGGACCTCCCTGGTCCAGACATCTTCTTCGCGCATCCGCTCGTTGATAGTCGAAAGATCTGTTGCTGCCCGCAGATCATCATCTATGCAGGATTCATCTACGGTTTTGCGGATCATTATATTCACGATCTGCTGAAGATCAAGCTGTTCGGCCTTTTCCAGGCTTTCCGTTGAGGCATAGCCTGCTCTGAGCTCCCTGAAGGTGTTGTTTGAAAGATCCAGCTCATACATGGAATTATAGATATTTGCGATCGTAGAAATGATCTCCATCTGCTCCTTGAGCTTCTCCTCGCTGTCCACAAGGATCCGGTTCCGTTCAGCCATGCTGCGGATCTGCTCCCTCTGGTTCTCCGCCATATCCCCGATCGCCATATAGAGCTTCTCGACCTCATCCCCGGTACGTATCTCAAGTGACTTGATCTTATCAACATTTTCATCAAGCTTTTCCCAGTCGTCGTCGGAACTTATGAAATTCTCCGCACAGAGCGCAATGCTGCTTATCGGATAAACGAAAAAGGTATCAGCCGTCCACATTTCATAAGCAAGAAGCAGTATGAAGAAACCCGCAAGTATAACGCCTACCCGCAGGGCGAAAATTCCCAGATAGTCCGCCATATATGCAAGCGATACATCTGCGCCGGCATAGCAGGCACAGTTTCCGTCCTTATCCCTTACCGGGTAATAGGCGGTCATGACCCAGCCGGAAATATCATTCGATTCTATCGGCTCTATCTCCTCGCCCGAAAAGAGGGCCGGAAGATAGGGCTCAAAGGCCTCCTCAAAATCGATCCGTTCGCCCGGCTCATATGGCTCCACATCCTCCGTCGCGAGGTCAAATACGAAATAGCAGCCATCCTCCTTTATCTTGACCGCATAAAGATATTCCACTCCGGCCGCGCTGTCCCTGAGCTTATAGAGCAGCCGCTCCGTTTCGGCATATCCGTCCGCTGCCCTGCCTTTTTCGATATACTCGTCAACCTTCTCCGCGTCAATAAGCTCCGCAGCCATCTTTGCCGTATTTATGGCAGTTTCGGTCTTCTCTTCCTTTTCCTTCTCGAAATACAGACGGATCCCGATCATTCCGGTCACTACGACGATCAGGACAGACACGGTTATGAGCATGTATGCCATTCTTTTCCTTACCGAACGGCCGATGTCCCTGCCCCAGGAATGGATCGCGGAAAGCTCCTCCGCTGACAGGGGATGCTGCCTCCAGCCGCCGGCTCTGATCATTTCCTTAACGGTTCCGGGAATAAAACAAAGGACAAGAAGAGCCAGCAAAAGTGAGATCCCCTTGTCCACCATGTTGAAAAGACTGTTTAAGACAAGAAATACCGGAAGTCGGAAAACAGCCGTCCCGGACGAAAGTCTTTCGATCGAAGCGGTCATATAAGGCAGCTGCGGCCCGCCGAACAGGCCCCATTGGATGAGCCCGCTTATAATGCCGCTGATAAATCCCGCCGCGATCGTAAACTTTATGATAGTGAAGAGATCGAACCGCTCCCTCTTCCACGCAGCCCAGGCAGCGTAAATGGCAACAAGCGCGTTTACCACTCCAAAATAAACCACGTCATGATTAATGAGCATATATAGCGTGTTGGAAAGCACCGCAGTGATTATGCCCGGCAGCAGGCCGCCTGTAATTGAGACAAGGATAGTTCCGGTCGTGTCAAGATAAAGCGGGAGATCTAACCTTCCCGAAAGAAATGACAGCAGGAGATTTACGACGATTCCCGCAAAGATACATCCCGCGCGCAATATTCCGTTTCTTTTGGAAATGTCCGAATGATCTTTCAAAGCCCGTTTCCTCCGTAGCCTGCGCTTACCGAGCAAAATACTTTTCGATGCTGTCACGCAGTCCCGATTTATCGATGGTTTTAAGGAGATATCCGGCAGGCTTTAAAGAAAGCACCCTCATTATGCTTTCCCTGTCCCCCTTCCCCGTAAGGAACATGACCGGGATATCTCTTGTCCTTTCCTCCGACCTTATCATTTCAAGCACCTGCGGGCCGCTCGTTATCGGCATTTCATAGTCAAGCAGGATGAGATCGGCGTGATTTGTGGCAAGCCAGGTGATCGCCTGCATCCCGGAGTTTGCAAGGGATATGCGGTAGCTGTCCTTAAGCCAGTCTGAAATCATGCTCATATAAGCCACGTCATCATCAACGACCAGGATGCTTTTTCTTTTAGCCTGCTTTTCCTCCTCCAGCATATGATCCTCTACGGCATCAAGCAGCCTGTCCATCTCAAGGGGCCTGTTAAAGAACTTAAAGATAAGGCTTTTCGTAACATGCCTCTCAACACTTTCAAACTCTTCCTTTGTCCCGACAACAATGATCCTTGTATTTCCGACTGCGCACTGCTCACCGATAAATATGAGCAGGTCGCTCTTATCCTTCACCGTTTCATCCGTAAACAGGATCAGGAGCTTTGCATCCCTGCATCTGCTGTCGTCTTCAAGCTCTTTGAGCTTAAAAGGCGCAAAAGAGGACTCCATGCCTATGCCTTTAAGCTTTGCCTCGAGTCCCTTGATTATGAAGCCCTCGGCCTCAGCAATGATAAGTATGCTTCTGTTCATGCTCTGTCCTCCTTGAAACGGTATTCCCGCAGGTAAGATATACTCTATTATATCCTTTTTCTTCCGGAATCTGAAGGCCGGTTTTCCGATTCGTTAGTCTCGCCGGGCGGAAGATTCACAAAACATCCTCCACTCTTACAGAGGAGGCGAACTACACCGGACCTTCCTGCAGAATTCTGAGCCACCATGACCTCGGCAAAGCTCTTTGATTCTTCCTTATAATGATAATAATCATGCTTGACATTAAGAACAGCTTTCAGTATCTTTTTGGTGAGCATACATTTACCTCTCTGTACCATAGATTTTTTCCGCAAAAAAAATCGTACAGGAAAATGTATGCTTTTTCAATATTTACAGGGGTTATAGCGTTTTATATACCCACACAAACTAACGAAGAGCCGCTAGTTTCAGGAATTTTATATCGTTCATTTGCTCATTCGTAATATACTCTCCGTCATGAAACAGCGCATAGTTTGTGATCGGAGTCGGCGCGTTCTGCGCCTCTTCTCTGTTTGCGATATGGACCGCATGGAACGGTATATCATTTTCTCTGGCAGTCTGCTCTAGCACCGGAACATACTTCGCATTGAACGGACATTGGCTGGTGTAATACAGCACATATCCTCGTTCCTCTATGTGAGGATGCTTTGCACATTCTTTGAACTTCGGCATTTCTGCTTCCTCTCCAAATGGCAAGAACCACAACTGAATGCCATTGTCCGCCTCATCGCATACGGTAAATCCCTTATATTTCAGGAACTTTGGATCAGCAAGGAAAGGCTTCTTCTTTGCCGCCGCCAGTATACACAGTCCTTTCTTTCCCTTTTCTTTACTATCTTCGATGCAGGCATCCAATAATTCCGCCCCGTACCCATGTCCCTTGAAAGAACCGGACACCCATAGACAGTCAATGTACATATATCCATCGGCATTGATCGGAACCCACGCATTCTCAGCCGGAATATACTCAATAAAACACTTCCCTCGCTCTGCGCTCTTGAGAAAAACAAGCCCCTCATCAAATCTGTCTGCCAGCCAGGCCTTCTTGGAAGAAACCTGTACGTCCTTATTATTGGAAATAGCACAGCATATGTGCTCCTTTTCCAGATTATCGTTTGTAACTCTGATGTACTCCATACAATCACCCCTTCACTTTTATTGGATGCCTGATAACAGTTTTCAACTTCTCCGGTGCAACCTTTCTGGCATCGCTCAGATATATTATAACGGAGATCCATCCGATCCCGCTCTTCAGCCTGCCCCATCCGGCAGAGCTGCCTTTTCCGCTCTGGACTTCCATGATCGTGTACACACCAAGTGCCTCATTTCCTAATCCTCCGGAATGCGGTAAAATCTGCCCGCCACTCTCTCTGACTTGAATACATTCACAAAGGCGGCGGGATCTATTTCGCGCACAGCGTTTACAACCTTGCTGACCTGGGTAGCAGTAACGACGGAGTATACGACAGATTTGGTGCTCTCTTCTTCATGTGAGCCCCTGCCGTATATGATCGTGGCGCCGTGTCTGGTCATGTCATAGATAAGCGAGCTGACCTCATCAGCTGCCGAGGTCACGATAAAGAGCGTCGCCTGCTGGTATTTTCTGTACAGTATGTTTATGATGTTCGTTGAAACATACTGGAAGATAACCGAATACAGGGCTTTCTCCCATCCGAACAGTGCCCCCGCAGCGACAAGGATCACCGTGTTTATGACCATTGCCACGTTAAATCCGTTTGTACCTTTTTTCTTGTTGAGATATATCGCTATGAAGTCAGTCCCGCCCGATGTTGCGTCCATGAGAAGGCAGAGGCTGACTGCTATCCCGTTTATGATCCCTCCGAACACGCTTATCAGAATAATGTCGTTCGTTATCACATAGCCCGGGATAAGATCAGTCAGAACGCCTGTCAGTATTATCACGATGCACGAAAGCGAAGTGAACTTTTTCCCGATAAATTTAAAGCCTATATAAACAGGCACCGCATTGATCAGAACATTTATCGGAGTGTATGGTATGGCCAGCCCGAAGAACCTGTCAGCGATCTCCTGTATCAGAAGCGTAAGTCCGGTAGCGCCGCCCGGAAGCAGCCCGCCGGTTCTGACAAATGATTTGATATTGACGGCAAATACCGCCGAAGCGATGATCACCACCAGAATCCTCAGGAACATCCATCTGTAACTGTTGTTTCTGATTTTCTCTTCCATAATTTACCTTTGCACACTAGGGATCAGGATTCTGCGAGTATCATAATACTGAAACTCTATCAAACGATGTTTATCCGGAACATTTGGCTCGATATCCCGTCCATATGGCGTAAGTGTTACAAACCAGTATTGCCCAAGCAGCAACTCAAGTCGCTTACCCGGATCATTTTCATGCCGCGTCCAGCCTTCATTTATATGGTCTTAAACTAAGCATAAATACTTTTCCTCATATTCCTCAAGGGGAATCGGTTTACTGTAGTAGTAACCCTGAATAATCTCACAGCCAAGGTCACGGAGTCTTGTTATCTGTGCGCTTCTTTCGGCACCTTCGGCAAGGCAGACAAATCCAAGTTCTTTAGCAAGGGAGATTATATGCCGCAGAAGAATAATATCTTCATCTCGTTCGGCAGCGCCGGCAATCGTATCGACAAAGCTCTTGTCTATTTTCAATGTATCGATCGGCATCTGTGTCAAAAGCGACAGGGAGGAATAACCGGTTCCAAAATCGTCCATGGATATTTTAAATCCGTGTTCACGAAGCTCTCTCAAAACATACAGCATACGCTCCATATTATCGTAGGTGGCGCTTTCCGTAAGTTCAAAGTCTATAAGGTGATGATCCACGCCATATGAATCTACAATGCCTGTGAGTTTATCGATAAGATTTTCATCATACATGCGGCTGCGGGAAAGATTCACGGAAACCGGATAAAGAGGTTTTCCTTCTTTCTTCCAAAGGTTCATGGTCTCACAGATTTTTTTCAGAACAAGATCATCAATCTTATCAATAGTCCCGTCTTTTTCAAAATACGGAACGAATTTATAGGGCGATAACAACTCTCTATTCTTATAATTCCAGCGTATGAGCGCTTCTGCGCCCTTTATCTTTTCCGTATTTATATCAAATTTTGGCTGAAGAAACACGACGAATTCATCCTGTTCGATAGCTGTTTCCACATAGGCCTTTATGTAATTGCCCCACGAAAGATCGTCATGCATTTTATCAGTGTAAAAAACGATCTCCGTACCCTTTTTATTTGTGCAAAGCGCCTGTGCCATCTTTGCAGCATCCGCAACTCTGTTTCCGGAAAGCATGGCACGTCGCATAGGAACAACCCCGCACTTGTAATATACTTTATAGTACGGATCTTCATCCAACACGGAATTTTTTTCAAACAGGTCCTGAAGCTTCTGTTTCAGTTCTGGCTCCGGCATATCCTTAAGGATCATCGCGAAATTATCATTATGACACCGCGCGCTTGCATAGACGAAATCAGCTTCGTTCATTGCTTTTACGATATTGCTCAAAACCTTATTTGCAGCTATGTGTCCATAAGCCTCATTAATTACACGGAACTGTTTGATATCAAAATGCGCGAAAGCATAGTCACCTATCTCTTTGTCTCCGGGAACTTCCAGAAATGCCTCAAGATGACTCCAAGTGTAATTACCGGTTATATGATCCGTAAATGCAAGTCTGTATAATTCTTCTTTTTGGAACCGGTCATGATCGTCATTTATAACATGGATTGCCCTGTCGTCATAAAGCTTCCATTCATGCAGTATCCTGAATTTTCTATACCCGTGAAATACAGAGATAACCTCAGGTTCTTCTTCTATACATAAATCGCTATAGGGCCTGTGTGCATCATCATCCCCGGAAATCTCTTTAAATAGATTTCTGACAAACGTAAGATCTATCTGAGCATCATCGTCAATTTCTATCGAATAATAAAAGGACGCATCAAGCTCAAATGATTTCATTTCTGTCGGATATTCGATACGTGAATCTCCGTTTCGGAATTCAATGCCTATTACCTCTTTCTGCAAGTGACGGACATAAAAGACCCCGGGATAGTCATAAACCCCAAATGCGTCGGCATATTTTTCTACCAACTGCGGAACCACACCTTTATAGAAGGACAGTATGTCCTCCTTCGAAGCGTCTATATAATAGAGAGTTCTTTTGGGTTTATACAGTTGGTTCAGTCTGTTAATGATCATTCTGTGCACCGCCTTCACGCAGTCTACTCTTTCTACTCGATATCTCGCTTGGAAAGTTGAACGACCGTCTCCGTATTAGCCGTCCAGGGGAACTGGTCCACGCAGCAAACACGCTTTACTACGTATCCGGCGTCCAGAAAGCTCTCAAGATCCCTCGCCAGGCTCGTTGGCTTGCAGGAGATATAGACGATATGTTCCACACCGTAAGAGAGAATCTTCGGCAGCGCCTTTGGATGGATGCCGTCACGTGGCGGATCCAGGATGATGAGATCCGGCTTTACCGGGATATCATCAAGCACCTTCAGCACATCGCCGGCAAGGAAGCTGCAATTGGTCAGTCCGTTTCCTTCCGCATTGCGCTTTGCCGCTTCCACGGCCTCCTCGACGATCTCCACGCCCGTGACATGCGCCGCGACGGGAGCGATCAGCTGCGCAATCGTTCCGGTACCGCTGTAGAGGTCGAATACCTCGGGCAACTTCGCAGGCTTCTCTTCTTCGCTCCGCAGAGCGTCCTTCACATACTCCCGAGCCACTCCGTAGAGCACCTCCGCGCTGTAGGAGTTGGTCTGGAAAAAGGAGAAGGTGCTGATGCGGAAGCGCAGTCCGAGAAGCTCCTCATAGAACCAGTCCTTCCCGTATAACAGATCCGTACGGTCGCTGCGCACCACATCCGCGATGGAATCGTTCACGATATGCAGGATCCCTGCATAGGTCCCCTGCAGCGGGAGCGACTTAAGAAGCGCCGTATAATCCTCCAGAAGCTTCTTTTCTTCCGGACGCCCGGAAAGACTCCCATACATTGCGTCCGTCTGGGAGCTCGTCACCAGGGCGACCAGGATCTCTCCGGTCTGTGCTGCCTTTCGCACCAGGAGATGCCGCAGATACCCGAAATGCGTATTCTTGTGGAAATAGGTCACGCCCCGCTCCGCGAAGAAGTCGCATGTGGCCGTCAGAATGCTCCGATAATCCGCATCCACGATCCGGCAGTCCCTCACCGTCACGAGGTCATAAAAGCTCCCTCTGCGGTGCAGACCGAGCGCCAGCGGCCCATCCTTGTACTCATCCCCGAAGGAGAATTCCATCTTGTTTCGGTATTCATAAGGCTTCGGACTCCCGAGGATCCCCTCCCAGGTATATGCGGTGGACTGCCGCTCCAGGACCGGCTCCAAAAGCCGCCGGATCTGCTCTTCCTTCATCCGCAGCTGCGAATCATAATTCATGGACAGTGAGGTACATCCCCCACACACGCCAAAAAAGGAACACGTCGGGCCATCCTCCTGCGGTGCTTTTTCGAGCACCTGAAGCAATTGGCCTTCCGCCTTCCCTTTTCTTAATTTATTGATTCTGAATTGTACTTTCTGACCGGGCAGCGCATTCTTGACGATCACCGTCCCGCCTGCCTCCGTGCATACGATCCCCTTGTTCGGGAAATCCATGCGCAGAACTCTGCCCTCAAAGATCTCACCTTTTTTCATGCACCGGAATACCCTTCATCCGCCCATCTGCATATGCAGCTTCAGCTTTCCTCCGGATCGGTGAAAAAGAAATCATCATCATCCTCAAAAGGATCGTCATCCTCGAACTCGTCCTCGAAGTCCTCCAGATAATCGGGCTTGAAGCGGCGATACAGGAAATAGCCGACAATGCAGCCGATCAGGATGACACCGATGATCGCAAGAAGAATCACCCATACCTTCGTCTTCTTCTCTTCCACGATCTCCTCCTCTTCCTTCTCCCTGTTCAGAAGCCTGGTCAGTTTGGAGACATCCGCTGCCTTGACAGCATCCGTCAGCTTGGAAAGATCCACCAGATTCTTAAGATCCTCAAGATTCACATTCTCCAGTTTAATATTTCCGAATTTCCCCATGCAGGGCCACCTTTCCGGGAATCATTCCCTATGGATTACGTATCTGCGACGATCAATATCTGATTAACATCAAGTTTATCATACCTTCTGCAGTTTTGCAAAGGAGGCATACATCACTTTTGTGCCGAATGCATCAAAGTCCACCGTCACTTTATAGTCCCTTGGCTCCGAGGTGATCTCCATCACAAGGCCCTCGCCGAATTTCTTGTGGCTCACGCGGTCACCGACCTCATAGCCCAGCGCGCCCGTCTGTCCTCCAAAGCCCTTCTGGATCCCCGCTTCCTTCAGCTGCTCGGCGCCCTGCTTCAGGGAAAACGGCTTGGCGTAATCCGGCGTCTCTCTCCTGCGCACCACCGCGCGCGGACGATCTCCCTGCGCAAACGCACTGCTGTCCACATAGCGCCGCTCCTCACCGTAGTCCTCTCTGGACCGCTCATAGGCACTCTCCTCCCGGTCCACATACTGATTTTTTCCGGGCAGATTGCCCTTGATCAGCTCGCGGGGGATTTCCCTCACAAAGCGGCTCAGCGCGTTGAACTGGGTCTCGCCCCGCAGCATCCGCATCTTGGCACAGGTCAGGATCAGTTCCTCCTGCGCGCGCGTGATGCCTACATAGGCCAGTCTGCGCTCCTCCTCGAGATCTTCCGCATCTCCGGACGAGATCGACATATAGCTCGGGAACAGCCCGTCTTCCATCCCCGCCAGATAGACCACGGGGAACTCCAGTCCCTTTGCGGAATGCAGGGTCATCAAAAGCACCCGCTCGTCCCCGTTCTCCACATTGTCCAGATCGCTGACCAGCGCCACTTCCTCCAGAAAGCCGCTTAAGGACGCATCCTCATGCACTTCCTCGTACGCCACGGCCTTCGTGATCAGCTCGTCCACGTTCGCGATGCGATCCTCGGCGCTCTCCTCGTCCAGATCCGTCAGATAGCCCTGATAGTCCGTCCGCTCCAGGATCTCCCGCAGCGTGCCTGCGACACCCCGATCCGGCAGCCGCGTGCGCAGCTCCGTGATCATGTCCGTGAACTGTTCGATCTTCGCGCCGGTCTTCCCGAGTCCGGGAATATCCTGCACATAGGTCATGGCGTCAAAAAGCGAAATATCCCGGATCTCGGCATAATCCGCCAGCTTCCCGATCGAGGCCGCTCCAATGCTGCGTTTCGGAACATTGATGATCCTCCGCAGCGCCACCTCGTCCAGGCCGTTCTCGATCGTCTTCAGGTACGCGATCATATCCTTAATCTCGGCGCGGGCATAGAAATTGGTCCCGCCGACCACATTGTACGGGATTCCCTTCAGCACCAGGCGCTCCTCGATGAGTCTCGCCTGCGCGTTGGTCCGGTATAATACGGCAAAATCCTTATAGCTGCGCTTTCCGCTCAGCACCTTGCTGCGGATGTCGCCCACAATGGTCTCCGCCTCTTCATAGGCGCTTTCCAGCTGGAAAAACCGGATCGGTGCGCCCCCATCCTTCTCCGTCCAGAGGGCCTTGCTCTTACGCCCGACGTTGTTGCGGATCACCGCGTTCGCAGCATCCAGGATGCCCTTGGTGGAACGGTAGTTCTGCTCCAGCTTGATCACGGTCGCTTCCGGATAATACTGCTCAAAGTCCAGGATATTCCGGATATTGGCCCCGCGGAACTTGTAGATGGACTGGTCATCATCACCGACCACGCAGAGATTCCGGTAACGGTCCGCCAGAAGACGCACCAGTTCGAACTGTGCATTGTTCGTATCCTGGTACTCATCCACCAGGATATAACGGAAGCGGTCCTGATAATATTCCAATACTTCCGGACATTCCCGGAACAGCTTTACCGTCAGGAGAATGATATCGTCGAAATCGAGCGCATTGCTCTTCTGCAGCTGCTCCTGGTACTCCCGGTAGGCTCTCGCCACCACCACCTTCGTAAAGTCGCCGAAGGTGCTGTTCTCATACTCCTGCACGGAGATCAGATCATCCTTGGCGGAAGAGATCTGTGACAGAAGGGCCCGCTCCTTGTAACGCTTCGTGTCGATGCCCAGCTTCTTGCAGACATTCTTCATAACCGTCTTCTGGTCATCCGTGTCATATACCGTAAAATTCGCATCGTACCCGATCCGGTCGATGTTCTGCCGCAGGATGCGGATGCAGGCCGAATGGAAGGTAGAGATCCACATGCGCTCCGCCGCCGGACCGATCATCGCCACCACGCGCTCGCGCATCTCTCCGGCCGCCTTGTTGGTGAAGGTGATCGCGAGAATATTCCACGGACTGATATCCTCGTGCTCGATCAGATATGCCACACGGCAGGTGAGCGTCCTCGTCTTGCCGGATCCGGCCCCGGCGAGGATCAGGAGCGGACCCTCCGTGCATTGCACGGCCCGCTGCTGTTCCGGATTCAGTTTTTCCAAAATCGATAAATCCATAAAACTCCTTATAAACCTGACCGCCCGGGTGATCTGTACCCGGCTCGTTGTCAGGCATAAAAAGCGCCCGTCCGATTACGGGCGGGCGCTGATGGTATCCGATACGGATCAGACTTTATCGCTGTCGTCAAAAGGATCGCCGCACTGCGGGCAGAACTTCGGAGGATTTGCAGGATCCTCGGGCTCCCAGCCGCACTTGTCACACTTGTAGATCGGCGCGCCTTCCGGCTTCTTGGCTCCGCAGTTCTGACAGAACTTACCCTGGTTCACCGTGCCGCAGCTGCAGGTCCAGCCCGCATCCGAAGGCTTCGGCTTGCCACAGTTGGTGCAGAACTTGCCGGTGTTGTTATCGGTTCCGCAATCCGGGCACTTCCAGCCGAGCTTGGGAGCAGCGCCTGCCGCTACCGCGCCTGCTGCGGGTGCAGCCTGCTGCGCCTGCTGTGCCTGCATCTGAGCGTCCATACTGTAGAGGTTGTTGGCATTCATGCCGCCGGCCATCTGCGCCATATTCATGCCCGCAAATGCCATCATGGGGCCGGTGGAGGTATTCGAAGCAGCTGCTCTCATGGCATCTGCCTGCGCCATATTGATATTTGCGGCGCCCATACCCGGATTACGCATGACTGCAGTTCTCTGCAGCTCCTTGATCATGGCTTCGTCTTCCTCGGAAGCCTTGACGGAATTGAAGGCCACGCTCTCGATGGTGATGCCGCGCTTGACGCCCCAGTCCTCAGCCAGAGCCGCATTCAGAGCATCCTTCATCTCCTTGGTATGTCCGGGAACCGCACTGTAGCGGATGCCCAGCTCGGAGATCTGCGCGAATGCGGGCTGCAGAGCATCGATCAGCTCGGACTTCATCTGGGAAGTGATCTGCTCGGTCTTGTAATCGCCCGTTACATTACCCGCGACACCCTTATAGAATGCAAGGGGATCGGTCAGACGGAAGGAATATCTTCCGTTGCACCTCAGGGAAATATCGACATCCAGTCCGATATTGGTATCCACAACACGGAACGGAACCGGGCTGGCCGTACCGAAGAGATTGTTCGGGATCTCCTTGGTATTGAAAAAGTACACTCTCTGATCCTTACCGGTGCTGCCGCCCATGGTGAATCTCCGACCGACCGTCTGGAAGGTCTTCTTCAGATTGTCACCCAGGTTCCCGTACAGCAGGGAAGGCTCTGTGGAGGTATCATAGATGAATTCACCCGCCTCAGCACAGAAATCCACCACAGCACCCTGATCCACGATGATCATGCACTGTCCTTCATTGACTGCGATGATAGAGCCGTTGGAGATAATGTTGTCCGTTCCCTTGTTGTTCTTAGATCCGTCCTGACGGGTCTTGCCCTTGGTCATCAGAATGGTCTCCGGAAGAGAATCACAGTAAAAGTACTCTCTCCACTGATCCTTAAGTAAGGTAGAAATCGAATCTTTTGCCGCTGCTAATAAACCCATTTGAATCTCCCTTCACAAGTAGTATTTGTTGATAAACCCCAACGAAATCATTTTAATTCAAATCGAAAGGTCTTTCAAGAGTCTTGCTTATTATTCTCCGTCCTCCATGGCTTTCAGCGCCATCTCATCGATCATGTGCTCGATGATGCTCTTTTTCAGGAAAATATCATACCCGAGTTCGCAGATGTAGGCGAATTTCCGCAGATACTCGCGTTTTTCCTCCGAGAGATTCCGGAACGCATCATCGGCCGCTTCGAACTTCTCCGTCATATCCCGCTTCACGGCGCTTCTGGATCCCTTGCCCATCTTGAGGATCTCGGCATAGATCTCCTCGATGCCGAAATCCGTATCCTTACCGAAGACCTGCTCATTGAGCGGTGTGAGAAGGGTCTGGATGTCCCCGATCGAAAGAAAGCTCTTGAAATAGAAAATAAAAAGCAGCTCATAGAGATGCTCTCTGTTGTATTTCTTATTCACCGGCGGCGGAATCAGTTCGATTTTCGCATCTTTGTTGATCATCGT
>JAEEGG010015130.1_pt1 | contig 16233 bp, 13 predicted proteins | sample 9134161 | NCBI WGS metagenome assembly JAEEGG01 (sample SAMN16246543, study PRJNA631951) | gut metagenome | biome: gut microbiome; feature: rumen; material: CR-attached | host: Bos | place: Iran: Karaj | collected 2018-10
ACGGTCTGGTCCGCTCAAACGGATACAAGTTTGCACGTGCGGATATCTCCGTCATCAAAGAGGCGGTCCAATGGGCCGATGTAGTCCACCTCGAGGAGCCTTTCATCCTGCAACTGGTCACCGCGCGCATCGCACGTCATTATCATATTCCCTGCACCGCGACCTATCACCTGCATCCGGAAAATCTCTTCTGCTCAATCAACTTGGGCGACTGGAAGTTCCTCAACTATAACATGCTCCGTGCCTGGCGCGACCTGGTGTTCAACTACTGCACGGATGTCCAGTGCCCCACGGAAAATGTGATGGAGCGGCTGAAGAAGTTCGGCTTCAAGGCGCGGCTTCACCTGATTTCCAACGGCATCATCCCGGACGAACCGGTTCGTGTGGAGAGGAACTACGACCCTTCGCGTCCCTTCCTGATTGTCTGTATCGGCCGTCTGGCGGTGGAAAAAGATCAGCCCACACTGCTTGAGGCGATGAAATACTGTCGCAATGCGCAGCGAATCCAGCTCTATTTTGCTGGGCGCGGCCCGGAGTCGGAGAGTATCGAATCGCAGGCGCACGAGCTCTATGAAGAGGGCGTGCTCAAGTATGATCCTATCTTCAAGTTCCACACCCGCGACGAATTGCGGCAGCTGGCAGCACGGGCGGACCTGTATATTCACTGTGCCACAGTGGAGGTCGAAGGACTGTCGGCACTTGAGGCGCTGCAACAGGCTGTCGTTCCGGTAATTGCCGAGGGCGAACTGACGGCTACCTCACAGTTCGCACTGGACGAACGCAGCCTCTTCCCTACCCGGGATGCCAAAGCGCTGGCCGAGTGTATCGACTACTGGCTAGACCATCCGGAAGAGCGAGAGGAGATGGGTTGGCGCTACGCGGAATCCACCGAGGAATACGACATTCACAAATCGATTGCCGCCCTGATTGAAATGTTCCGCCAGAGCGCCGCTACGGCGCCCCGTCCGGGGTTTGGCGGCTAACTGCCGCTAAATCAGCCATAAACGATGTCAATCAGCGAATTAGCCGCCAAACCAGACACGGCCACCGACGACGCGACCGCGACGACAGTCTTAGCGTTTAAGCCACTTCTCCGGGTCTTGCTTCTTGGTGCCGTCCCAGATCTGGAAGTGGAGGGTGGAGACATTGCCGTCGGGCTGCAAGTAGCCGATGGACTCTCCGCTGCGGACCTTCTGGCGCGGCTTGACAGTCACGCCGCCCAGCTTGCAGTAGAATGTGTAGTATTTGCCGTGCTGGATGAGCACGCACTGGTTGTAACCGGGAATGACCACGATCTGCTTGACCACCCCGTCGAAGACGCTATAGACCTCAGCGCCTTGGTTGGTGGAGATGGTGATGCCGTTGTTCTCCGGCAGGCGGATGTTCTTGTAAACCGGGTGGTAGTGCACGCCGAAGTGGTCTGTGATCACCCCTTCGTTGACCGGCCAGCCGAGCCGGCCGCGGTTCTGCGCAAATTCCCCGGAAAGGGTGGTATCGACCATGTCCTTGGCCCGCTTGTCGGCCGCCACGGTGGAGGCCACCAGGCGGGCGATCTGCCGGTTGAGATTCTCCACCTCCTTGCGCTTGGCCGCCAGGTCCTTGCGATACTTTTTCTGATCTTTGGAGATCTGCTTGATCAGCGTGCGGGACTGTTTCTCATCGCTGACCAGTTCCCGGTATTCCTTCTCCCGTTCGCCGCGCAGGGAGCGCAGTTCCACCCGCGAGGCCTCGAGCGAAGCGCGTTCGGTCTCCAGCCGCTCGCGGGTCTCGCGGATGCGGGAGGCCTGGTCGCTGACGGCGTCGGAAAGGTTCCGGAAATAGTTGAGCCGGCGATAGCCCTGCCCGATACTTTCGCTGCCCAGCACATACATGAACCAGACCTTGGTGTCGCGGTTCTTGTAGGCATTGTAAACCAGCCGCTCGTAGTAGCCGCCGAGGGTATCGAGTTCCGCCTGCGTGCGCTGTATTTCCATGCGCTTGAGGTCGATCTGCGCATCGAGCGAGCGGATCTGGCTGTCGATCCGTCCCAGCAGCGAACGGCGCGCGGAGACCTTCTTCTGGACCAGCGTGAGATGTTCGGTGGTGGAGCGGTGCCGGTCGCCCAGGCTCTTGAGCTGTTTGTCGAGGAAACGGATTTCCTGCTCGATCTTCTCCTTCTTTTGCTTCTGGGCATCCAGACTCTGCGCGCAGAGCGGAGCGGCACAGAGGCTGCAGAGCACCAGCAGGGAGAGGATTGCGCGCAGGGATTTCATTGCTATTGGTTCTTTTTGCGTTCGCGGACCTTTTCGTCAATCTTCAGTTCGCCCGTGGTATCCAGCGCCTTGGCCTGGTTCCAGTAGATGTAGGCCAGGTCGAATTCGCGCAGGGAATAGAGCACCTCGGCATAGTGGTCGAGGATGGTAGCCTGCTCCTTGCCGCCGTAGAGCATGGCGTGCTTGAACATCGCCTTGGCCTCCACATCCTGTCCCAGCAGGTGCAGGATCCAGGCGTAGGTATCGAGGTAGGTGGGGTTGTCGGGCTCCGCCTCGATGGTCTTGCGGCTCATCGCGAGGGCCTTCTTGAGTTTCTTGCCCTCCAGGCTCAGGAAGTAGGCATAATTGTTCAGGGCGGGTAGGTGGTCGGGCGCCACCTTCAGCACCTTGTCATAGTTGGCGTAGGCCTTCTTGAGGTTGTTCTTGTAATAGTAGAGGTCGCCCAGCGAGGTGCAGGCCGACACGATGGTGGCACTGTCCTTGGGGGCGACGGAGAGCATCTGCTCGAAATCGGCGATGGCCGCGTCGTAGTTGTCCTGCATCCGGAAGGCGGAGGCCCGGAGCATCAGGATATCGCGCTTTTCGTCAAATCGCTGGAGCATGGCGGTGGAGACATCCTCCACCCCGGCCCAGGCCTTGCTGTAGTAGAGCATCAACAGATACTGGAAGGACTGCGTGTAGCTGTCCGGATAGCGCTCGGTCATCTGGCGCAGCAGCTCGATACCCAGGTACTGCCGGTCCGTGCGGTAGTAGTACATCGCCACGGCATTGCTGAGCGTGGAATCCTCCGGTGCGGAGAGATGGGCGTCGAGCATCATCGTGTCCACCTCCGGCAGGAAGGCCTGGATGAACTGCGGCAGCTCCATCATGTGGTTCAGGTAGTCCGCCTTGGCTGCCGGCGCAATGTCGGGATCGCGCAGGAAGACGCGGATATCGGCAAAGTAGCGGTCGTACTGGCGCAGGGCCTGGTAGCTGTGGGCGCGGCTGTAGTAGGCCGGACCGTAGTTTTCATCCATCGCGAGCGCCTCGTCGTAGTAGGCAACGGCCAGGCTGTCGCGGAAGGTCCGCTGGTAGAAATCGCCGATCATCGTGGCCAAGCGCGGGGTCTGGCAATCTTTATAATACTCAATCAGGAATTCGTAGGCCTCCTTTTCGCTCTGGGCGGAACCGCCGCCCCGCTTGCGGATGAGGTCCATCTTGGAGACGGCAATCATCTCGCTCTTGCCGGCCACGGCCTCGATTTTGTCGATTACCTCGAGTGCCTTTTCGGTGTCGTTCTGGCTCACATAGGCGCCGGCAGCGTCAAAGTAGAGGTCGCTCTTGCCCGGGTGCTCCGCCATCAGCTGCTCCAGCAGCGGCGAGGCCAGTTCGGGCCGGCCCGTCTCGGTGTAAAGCAGGGCCAGCGAGTATTTGTACCAGTAATTGTCCGGGCTGAGCTCCAGGGCCTTGCGGAAGTTCTTCTCGGCCCGCTCCAGGTCGGGTTTCTGTCCGGCGAGCAGCGCGGAAGCCAGGTAGAAGTGGGCCGCGTCGTTCTGCGGGTTGGCGGAGAGCTCCTTTTCGAACTGCTCCACCGCCTTGTCCAGTTTGCCGGCATGGTAGAGCCGCAGGGCATCGAGATAGCGGGCGCTCTGGGCCTGCAGCGGTGCGCCTGCAAGCAGCAGGAGAAGCAGCATCAGGACGAATCGCAGCGGCGTATGGTGTTTCTGTCTCATTTCTTTCGTTTTTAGTCCGGCTCTCTTTCAGCAACTATCGTGCTAAAACAACAGGCGGCGCGTACGTGCGTCATCGGTCAGGATCTGCACCTTGAGCGTCTCCTCCGGCAGCAGCTCTTCAATCATCTCCGGCCACTCGATCAGGCAGAGGCTGCCGCTGTCGAAATACTCGTAGAGGCCGATATCCAGTGCCTCAGAAAGCCTATTAATCCGATAAAAATCAAAGTGATAGACGCTATCTCCGCGGCCGTCGCGGTATTCATTGACGATCGTGAAGGTGGGGCTGTTCACCACATCCTTCACGCCCAGGGCCTCGCAGAGCGCCGTGATGAAGGTGGTCTTCCCCGCCCCCATCGAGCCGTAGAAAGCCACGATTGTCGCACCGCCTTTTTTCTCGAGGAACACCCTCGCGGCCCGCGGCAAATCCTCGATCCCGTTGACAATAATCTCGGTCATACCGCAAAGATAGCAAAAATGCTTATTTCTTTACTTGATTTCGCGGTCGGTGAGGCGGTCGAGGGAGCGGAAGCGGATGGCTTCGGAGAGGTGGGGAAGGGCGATCTGCGGGGAGCCGGCCAGGTCGGCGATGGTGCGGGCGAGTTTGAGGATGCGGCTGTAGGCGCGGGCGGAGAGGTTCAGGCGGCGGATGGCCTCCGCGAGGAAGGCCGTACCGCGAGCATCGACTGGGCAGAAGCGACGCAGGCGGGCGGCATCCATCTGGGAATTGGTGAAGATGCCCTCGTCGCGGAAGCGGGCGAGCTGGATTTCGCGGGCCCGGACCACGCGCGCCGCGATGGCGGAAGAGGCCTCCTCCTCACGGTCGCCCAGCAGTTCTTCCGCCGGCACGTTGTCGCACTGAATATGCAGGTCCAGGCGGTCCATCAGAGGACCGCTGATGCGAGCCCGGTAAACGGCAATCTGCTGCGGCGTGCAGTGGCAGCGCCCGGTGCCGTCGCCGTAGTAGCCGCAGGGACAGGGATTCATCGAGGCGATGAGCATGAACGACGCGGGATAGGTGACCTTGTAGCGGGCGCGGGAGATGGTCACGCGCCCGTCCTCCAGCGGCTGGCGGAGGGCATCCAGCACGGTGCGCGGGAACTGCGCCATCTCATCCAGATAGAGGACCCCGTTGTGCGCCAGGGAGATCTCCCCGGGATGGGCCAGGGCCCCGCCGCCGATGAGCGAAACGAGGCTGGCGCTGTGATGCGGGGTGCGGAAGGGCCGCTCGCGCATCAGGCCGCTGCGGCCGATACTGCATCCGCAGACGGAGTAGATCTTGCTGGTTTCCACCGACTCGGTCCGATTCATCGGCGGAAGAATGGAGGGCAGACAGGAGGCCATCATGGTCTTGCCGCTTCCGGGACTCCCGATCAAAATCAGGTTGTGTCCGCCAGCGGCGGCAATCTCCAGTCCCCGCTTGGCAGCCGGCTGTCCGCGGACTTCCCGGAAATCGGACCCATGGCGGGGAAGCGGCGCCGGGGCCTCCTCCCGCTGCATGCGCAGATGCGACACGTCGCGCTCGCCCGAGAGGATGTCGATCACCTCGGCGAGCGAGGAGACGCCGTAGATTTCCAGCCCGGCGATATCCACCGCCTCCATGGCAGATTCCCGGGGGAAGATGCAGCCCGCAAAACCGGCGTCCCGGGCATGAACGGCCACGGGAAGCGCACCGGGCACGGGACGGAGCCGCCCGTCGAGCGCCAGTTCTCCGAGCAGCAGAAACTCCCCGCTGCGCGGCACGGAAACCTGCTCCGAGACGGCCAGCAGGCCGACGGCGATGGCCAGATCGAAGGCGGAGCCCTCCTTGCGGATGTCGGCCGGAGCCAGGTTGATGAGGATCCGTTTGCCGGGAATCCGGTATCCGTAACTCCCCAGGGCGGTAATCACCCGCAGCAGGCTTTCGCGGACCGCATTGTCCGGCAGTCCCACCATCCGGATGCCCACCCCCGTGGACATATCGACCTCGACGGTCACCGTGACGGCATCGATTCCGATGCAACTGGCGCAATAACTCTTGAACAGCATAAGCGGCGTTTTTGCCCCGAAGGTAGAGCCGCCCCGCAGAAAAAACAAGCCCCGGAAAGGTCCGGGGCGAAGATTAACCGATTTCCAAAAAAAATGGAGAAAAACGGTTTTATTTAGAAGAGGCCATTCAGCTGAGCCTCAATCAGATCGCACACTTTTGCAAAATCGTCGGGGTTTTCCTGGAAACGAAGATTATCCACGTCGATGATCAGCAGTTTGCCGTCCGAGTAGTGGTCGATCCACTTGTCGTAGCGCTCGTTGAGACCCTTGAGGTAGTCCAGGCGGATGCTGCTCTCGTATTCGCGGCCCCGCTTCTGGATATTGGCCACCAGGTTCGGGATGGAGGAACGGAGGTAGATCAGCAGGTCGGGCGCCTGAACCAGCGAGACCATCAGCGAGAAGAGCGACTGGTAGTTGTCGAAGTCGCGGCTGGACATCAGGCCCATGTCGTGGAGGTTCGGGGCGAAGATGCAGGCGTCCTCGTAGATGCTGCGGTCCTGGACGATGATCTTGTCGCTCTTGCGGATCTCGACCACGTCGAGGAAGCGCTTGTTCAGGAAGTAGATCTGGATATTGAACGACCAGCGCTCCATATCGTTGTAAAAGTCGGCAAGATAGGGGTTGTAATCGACAGACTCGAACTTGGGCGTCCATTTGAAATGCTCCACGAGCATCTTGGTCAGCGTGGTTTTTCCGCTGCCGATGTTGCCGGCAATCGCAATGTGCATAACGGGTGGTTTTAGTTTTATCGTAACAAAAATACAAAAAGAGTTCGTACTTTTGTAAAAATGTTGCCGCAGCGCGGCGATTTTCTTGTTAGATGAATATTAAAACGCTATATTTCAACCCGTTGCGCGAATGCTGCCACCTCGTTTGGGACGAACCTTCCCGGGCGTGCGTGGTGATCGATCCCGGCTGCTACGACGCCGGGGAATTCCGCCGCCTGCAGCGTTTCGTGGAGGAGGAAAAACTCCAGGTATCCCGGATTCTGCTGACGCACGGGCACTTCGACCATATCTTCGGTCTGGCGGCCGCCGCCCGGCAGTGGCCCGTCCCGGTGGCCCTCCATCCGGACGACCGGTTTCAGGTGCAGACCTCGATTGATTTCGCCACCCGGCTCGGGCTGGCCATCACCCCGTACGAGGGGCCCTTCGAGGAGATCGGCGAGGGAGATGTCCTCCACTTCGGCGGAGCCGCGCTCACGGTGCTTCACACTCCGGGCCACACCGAAGGCTGCGTCTGTTTCTACAACGCCGCAGAGCACCTGCTCTTCAGCGGCGATACCCTTTTCCAGGGCAGCGTAGGCCGCACCGATCATCCCCGGGGCGACTATGAAACCCTGCTCGCGAGCATCGACCGGCTCGCGCAGCTGCCGGAGGAGACCGTCGTCTATCCGGGTCACGGCTACCCCACCACCCTCCGCGAGGAGCATCTCCACAACCCCTTCTTCCCGGAAAACCGCCAGCGCAGATGACAGACCAGGGCTCATTGATCATTCGCGGCGCACGGAGCCACAACCTGAAAAACATCGACCTCGAGATTCCCCGGGGCAAACTGGTCGTGGTCACCGGCCTCTCCGGCAGCGGCAAGAGTACCCTCGCCTTCGACACGATCTATGCCGAAGGACAGCGCCGCTACATGGAGACCCTCTCGGCCTACGCCCGGCAGTTCATGGGGATGCTGGAGCGGCCGCAGGTGGATGACATCGAGGGACTGAGCCCGATTATCGCCATCGAACAGAAGACTATCGGCCGCAATCCGCGCTCCACGGTGGGCACCATCACCGAGGTGTACGACTTCTTCCGCCTGCTCTACGCCCGCGCGGGACAGGCCTATTCGCCCGAAACGGGCAAGGAGATGATCCGCTACAGCGACGACCAGATCGTGGACCTGATTCTCGAGCGCTATGCGGGCCGCCGTCTGCTGCTGCTCGCACCGCTGGTCAAGGGGCGCAAGGGCCACTACAAGGAGCTCTTTGAGCAGCTCGTCCGCAAGGGCTACAACCAGGTCCGCGTGGACGGTGAACTCTGCTACCTGGGCGACGTGAAGCAGGTGGACCGCTACAAGAACCACTTTATCGAGCTGGTGATCGACAAAATCGTTCCGACTGCGGAAGACCGCAAGCGCATCCGCGAATCGGTCGTGACCGCCCTGGGCCAGGGCAAAGGCTCGCTGGTGGTACTCGACCACGAAAGCGGCGCGCTGCAGCACTACAGCCGCAATTTTGTCTGCCCAGACACCGGTTTTTCACTCGATACTCCCGCACCGCACACCTTCTCGTTCAACTCCCCGCAGGGGGCCTGCCCGCACTGCGGCGGCCTCGGAACGGTGGCCAGCATCGACATGAACCGCATCATCCCCGATCCGCACAAATCCATCGCGGAAGGAGGGATTCCCTTTATCAAGACCCAGCGCGATTCGCGGCTGACCCAGTTTCTGGAGTCCTTCGCGCTCAAGCACGGATTCTCCCTGCACGATCCCATCGAAACCATTCCGGAAGAGGCCATGACGCAGATTCTCTACGGTTCCGACGAACTGCTGCGGATCGGGACCGGCAGCGAATCGCAGATGGACGCCTTCGGCGGCATCCTCCAGATGATCCGCCTCACGGGCGAGGAGAGCGACCGCGCACTGAATAAGAAAGATCTGTATATCGAGGAGGTTACCTGCCCGGAATGCGGCGGAACCCGGCTCCGCAAGGAGGCCATCTACTTCAAGCTGGCCGGCCTCAACATCGCGGAGGTCTCCGCCATGACGATGGACCGCCTCTACGACTGGGTCTGCGCCCTGCCCGACCACCTCTCCGAGCGGCAGCGGCTGATTGCCCGCGATATCCTCAAGGAACTCAAGGACCGCATCCGTTTCCTGCTCGACGTGGGACTCGATTACCTGAGCCTGGACCGCAGCACCCGCACCCTCAGCGGCGGCGAAAGCCAGCGCATCCGCCTCGCCACCCAGATCGGCTCCAAGCTGGTCGGGGTGCTCTATATCCTGGATGAGCCCAGTATCGGCCTGCACCAGCGGGACGAGAACAAACTGATTGCTTCGCTCAAAAACCTGCGCGACGAGGGCAACTCCGTGATGGTGGTCGAACACGACCGCGACATGATGATGGCGGCCGACTGGCTCGTGGACCTGGGGCCCGGCGCAGGCGAAAAGGGCGGGGAACTGCTCTACAACGGCCGGCCCGCCGACATGGCCGGATGCCGGAAGCCGAGCCTGACGCTCGACTACCTGCTGGAGCGAAAGACCATTCCCGTGCCCGCCACCCGTCGCGAAGGTAACGGACAGTGGCTCACCCTCTCCGGAGCCACGGGAAACAACCTCAAATCGGTCACCCTCCGCCTGCCGCTGGGCCGCCTGATCGGCATCAGCGGGGTGAGCGGCAGCGGCAAGAGCTCCCTCATCACGGAGACGCTGCTGCCGATCCTCTCCGAGCATTTCTACCGGTCCAAACAGCGCCCGCTCCCCTACGACCGGATCGAGGGGCTCAGCCAGATTGACAAGGTCATCGTGATTGACCAAAGCCCCATCGGCAAGACGCCGCGCAGCAACCCGGCCACCTACACGGACGTGCTCGGGGATATCCGCACCCTCTTTGCTGAAACCCCCGACGCCCGGGTGCGCGGTTTCGGCCCCGGCCGCTTCTCCTTCAATGTCAAGGGCGGCCGCTGCGAGGCCTGCAAGGGCGCCGGCATCCAGACTATCGAGATGCACTTCCTGCCACCGGCCTATGTCACCTGCCGCGAGTGCGGCGGCAAGCGCTACAAACCCGATACGCTGGCCGTCAAATACAAGGGAAAGAGCATCAGCGACGTGCTGGAGATGAGCATCACCCAGGCGCTGGAGTTCTTCAAGGCAGTGCCCTGGATTGCCGTCAAGTTGCAGACGATGGTCGATGTGGGGCTCGGCTACCTCACACTTGGCCAGCAGTCCACCTCGCTCAGCGGCGGCGAAAGCCAGCGGCTCAAGCTTTCGGCCGAACTGGCCCGGAAAGAGACCGGCAACACCCTCTATATTCTGGACGAACCCACCACCGGCCTCCACTTCGAGGACATCAAGGTCCTGCTCGAAGTGCTGGGAAAACTGGTGGAGCGGGGCAACACCGTCGTCGTCATCGAACACAACCCGGATGTCCTCAAATCGGTGGACTACCTGGTGGACCTGGGACCGGAAGGCGGCGCCGGCGGTGGCACGATTGTGGCGGAAGGAACGCCGGAAGAGGTGGCGGAATGCCCCCTTTCTTATACTGGTAAATATCTGAAAAACATACTGTAACTATGGTAAGAGACGAAAAAATCTGGCAGCGCGCCATCAATGAAAACACCGTCGGGGCCCTCAACGACGCCCTCATCGCAGGCTTCGGCCCGCGGCTCATCCAGCTCTCCGAGGTGCTGCACGCCCGCCAGTTCACCATCATCGCCGATGAAATCGCCCGGCGGGTCGATGCCAAGCTCTGTCTGATCGCAGGCCCCTCGAGCAGCGGCAAAACCACCACTTCCAAGCGGCTGGCGCTCCACCTGGCCTCAATCGGCATCACCCCCATCGTCATTGCGATGGACAACTACTTCAAGAACCGCAAGGATACCCCGCGCGACGAGAAGGGCGAATATGACTTCGAGTGCCTCGAAGCGCTGGACGTCCCCTTCCTCAACCACCAGTTGCGGCAGCTCTTTGCCGGCGAGGAGGTGGAGATTCCCGACTATGACTTCGTGCAGGGCGAACGCGTCTTCCGCGGCAAGAAGGTGCAGATGACCCCGGGCAGCATTATCGTGATGGAGGGCATCCACGGCCTGAATCCGGGCCTGACGCCGGAGATTGCCCCGGAGAACAAGTTCAGCATCTACGCCTCCGTGCTCCGCTCGCTGACCATCCGCAAGCCCAACGATTCGGTCTATGACACCCGGCTCCTGCGCCGCATGGTGCGCGACAACCAGTTCCGCGGCAACGGCCCGGCCGACACGATTCTCCGCTGGCCCAGCGTCCGCGCGGGCGAGGAGAAAAACATCGTCCCCTACATGGAACTGGCCGACATGAAGTTCGACTCTTCCCTGATCTATGAACTGCCGCTCTTCAAGAGCTATGCGGAAAACCTGCTGCGCAGCGTGCCGCGCCGCTCTCCGGCCTACGACGAGGCCCAGCGGCTGCTCGATTTCATCCTGACCAAGGTAGCCGCCCTGACACCGAAGGAGGCCGGCTTCATTCCGCCGACCTCCATCCTCCGCGAATTTATCGGAGGCTCGAGTTTCCGCTACTAACCGGGGTGCAAACCCCGGCAGCGGGGATTATTTCAGAACGCCGAGTTCCTTGCCGATCTTGGTGAAGGCGGCGATGCACTTGTCGAGATGCTCCACTTCGTGGCCGGCAGAGACCTGGACGCGGATGCGGGCCTGGCCCTTGGGAACCACCGGATAGTAGAATCCCGTGACATAGATGCCCTCTTCCTGGAGCCGTGCGGCGAAATCCTGGGAGAGCTTGGCGTCGTAGAGCATCACGGCGCAGATGGCGCTCTGCGTGGGCTTGATGTCGAAGCCGGCTTCCTTCATGCGGGAGACGAAGTAGTCCGTATTGCTGTGGAGCTTATCCTGCAGCGTGTTGGTCTCGCTCATCATGTCGAACATCTTGATGCCTGCAGCGGCCACCATCGGCGGCAGGGAGTTGGAGAAGAGGTACGGACGGGAGCGCTGGCGCAGCATGGCGATGATTTCCTTGCGGCCCGTGGTGAATCCACCGATAGCACCGCCGAAGGCCTTGCCGAGGGTACCGGTAAGGATCTCGATCTTGCCGCGCAGGTCGTAGAGCTCGGTGACGCCGCGACCGGTCTTGCCCACCACGCCGGCCGAGTGGGATTCGTCCACCATGACCATGGCGTCGTATTTGTTCGCCAGTTCATAGATCTTGTCCAGCGGGCAGACGTTGCCGTCCATCGAGAAGACGCCGTCGGTGACAATCAGGCGGTGGCGCTGTGCCTGGGCGGTCTTGAGGCAGTTCTCCAGTTCGGCCATGTCGCCGTTGGCATAGCGATAGCGCTGCGCTTTGCAGAGGCGGACGCCGTCGATGATGGAAGCGTGGTTGAGGGCGTCCGAGATGATGGCGTCCTTCTCGTCGAGCAGCGGTTCGAACACGCCGCCGTTGGCGTCGAAGCAGGAGGAGTAGAGGATGGTGTCCTCGGTGCCGAAGAATTCGGCAATCTTGGCCTCGAGCTTCTTCTGGAGGTCACCGGTACCGCAGATGAAGCGGACCGAAGCCATGCCGTAGCCGTGGGTGTCAAGGGCCTCCTTGGCCGCCATGATCAGCTGCGGATTGTTGGCCAGACCCAGGTAGTTGTTGGCGCAGAAGTTGAGCACCTGCTGGCCGCCGGCCACGGTGATGTCCGCCCGCTGCGGGGAGGTGATGACACGCTCGTTCTTGTAAAGGCCTGCATCCTTGATGGCCTGCAGTTCGCCTTCGAGATATTGCTGGAAGTTCTTGTACATGATATTAGGTGTGTTTCGTTGTTTCGAATTGCCCACAAATATATAAAAAAAATGCACCCCGCGAACGGGGTGCATCGCAAACCATGAATCCGACGATTATTCGTCAGTCAGGGAGAAGCGGCAGAAGGAGAGAATCTTGGCCTCTTTGTCGGCAGCGGCGAGGGCTTCCTTGACGGTAGCCTTGTTGTCGCTCATCTGGTACTCCTGCTCCTCGAGGGTGCTTTCCTTGAAGAACTTCTGTACGCGGCCGTTGGCGATGTTCTGAATCATCTGCTCGGGCAGGTTGGCAGCCTTTTCAGCAGCGACGCGGGTCTTGATCTCACGAGCCTGCTGTGCCTGTTCCGGCGTAAGCCAGCCCTTGGCGGTGTTCGACTCGATGTGGTCTTCGCTGTCGCAGTGTGCGGGGTTGATGCCGGCCTTGCGCAGCGCAGCGTCAACTGCCTTCTGAATCTGCTCTTCCTTGGTCTTCTCGATAGCTACCTGGCGTTCCTTCTCGACAACTTCTGCCGGGCAGTCAGCTGCGGAAACGGAAACCGGATTCATCGAAACGACCTGCATCGCGATTCCCTTGGCCAGTGCAGCATCAACCGGTTTGTTGAAGGCGACGATTGCGCCGAGTTTGCCGTTGATGGTGTGGATATAGGAAGCGATGAAGGGAGCTTCGAGCTTCGCATAGCATGCGAGGCTGTGTTTTTCTCCGCTCTTGCCGGTCTGCTGGGAAATAGCCTCTTCGACCGTCTGGCCGTCAGCCATCTTGCAGCCCTTGAGTGCCTCGACGTCAGCGGGGAAGCACTTGATAGCGGTGTCGGCAATCGCATTGGCGAGAGCCTGAAATTCAGCATTCTGCGAGACAAAGTCGGTCTCGCAACCCAGGCAGACGAGGATCGCCTTGCCACCTTCTACGCGGGCGAGGACGGCACCTTCGGTGGTCTCGCGGTCCGCACGCTTGGCAGCGACGAGCTTACCCTTCTCACGAATGATTTCCTGTGCGCGGGCGAAATCGCCTTCGGCCTCAACAAGGGCCTTCTTGCAATCCATCATGCCGGCACCGGTCATCTTGCGCAGTTTTGCGACATCAATAGCTTTGATTTCCATAGTCTGTGCGTTTAAGGGTTATTCTTCTGCTTTGGGTTCTTCTGCTGCAGGAGCCTCCTCGGCAGCCTCTGCCTTCTTGGCAGCGGTGCGACGGGGACGCGTCTTCTTGGCGGGAGCAGCCTCTTCCTTCTCGGGATTCTCCTCTTTCTCCTTCTCCTTCACGAGCTTGCGCTCCTCGAGACCCTCGGAGATAGCCTTGCAGAGGGTTTCGGTGATCAGAGAGATGCTCTTTGCCGCATCATCATTGGCCGGAATCACATAATCAATGTTGGTGGGATCGCAACACGTATCAACCATGGCGATTACCGGGATGTTGAGGCGGTTGGCTTCGCGGACCGCGTTGATCTCCTTCTGAACGTCCACTACGAAGATAGCGGAAGGGAGACGGTTGAGGTCGGCGATGGAGCCGAGGTTCTTCTCGAGTTTCGCCCGCTGGCGGGAAATCTGGAGACGCTCACGTTTTGCCAGGGTTTCGAAGGTACCGTCGGTGATCATCTTGTCAATGGTGTTCATCTTCTTGACGGCCTTGCGGATGGTGGGGAAGTTGGTCAGCATACCACCTGCCCAGCGCTCGGTGACGTAGGGCATGCCCACGCTCTTGGCGCACTCCGCAACGATATCCTTGGCTTGTTTCTTGGTGGCGACGAACAGAATCTTGCGGCCTGCTGCGGCAAGCTGCTTCATCACGTCCGCTGCCTCATCTATTTTGACAACGGTTTTGTGCAGGTCGATGATGTGGATGCCGTTCTTCTCCATGAAGATGTACGGAGCCATGCGCGGATTCCACTTTCTCTTCAGGTGACCGAAGTGAACGCCTGCATCAAGCAAGTCCTGGAAATTGGTTCTAGACATTGTAGTGTTTTTCTTTTGTTTGTTTTGTTTTCTCTTTTCGTCAATCCGAAGTAGCGACTCGGTCGGTCTTCTGGATTTTCCGCAGCCGGACAAATCGCGGGCAGCCATTCGGGTCCCGGGATTTTATAACCGGACTGTGCTGTTTGTAAATCAGGGCAAATACTAACGTTTGCTGAACTGGAAGCGTCTGCGTGCGCCAGGCTGGCCCGGTTTCTTACGCTCGACTTCACGTGCGTCGCGCGTCAGAAAACCATTGGCCTTGAGGACCGGGCGGTAAGCTTCTGCATCCACCTTGCAGAGGGCGCGGGAAATGCCAAGGCGGAGAGCCTCTGCCTGGCCTTTGATGCCGCCGCCATCCAGCGTAACGGTGATGTCGAAGTTAGCTTGCGTACCGGTGACCTCCAACGGCTGGTTCACGATGTAGCGGAGGGTATCCTCTTTGAAGTAATCCTCGAGGGTACGGCCGTTGATCGTGATGGTGCCTTTACCTGTGCTCAAATAAACGCGGGCAACAGCTGATTTACGTCTTCCAAGGGCGTTGATAACTTCCATTACTCTAGTTTAAAGTTCGTTTAAGGTAATTGTTTTGGGTTTCTGTGCCTCGTGAGGATGTTCGCTGCCTGCATAGACATACAGGTTGCCGAAAATCTTGTCACCCAGGCGGGTTCTGGGGAGCATACCGCGGACGGCGTGCTCGACGACTGCGGTCGGCTTGCTTGCGAGCAGTTCCTTGGGGGTGGTGAAACGCTGGCCGCCCGGATAACCGGTGTGGCGTACGTACACTCTGTCGGTCAGCTTCTTGCCGGTCAGACGAACCTTGTCGGCGTTGATGATGATGACGTTGTCACCACAGTCAACGTGCGGCGTGTAGCTCGGCTTGTTCTTGCCACGGAGGACAAGAGCGACACGGGAAGCCAGTCGACCCAGGATCTGATCGGTAGCGTCGATCACCACCCATTCTTTGGTGACGGTGCCGGCGTTCGCAGATACGGTCTTGTAACTAAGTGTGTCCACTGTGTTGATTTTTAGGTTAATACGTTAATAAAAAGTTGCGATACTCCATTTTTGGAGGGGTGCAAAGTTAATCAAATTATTTAAAGTGACAAAATCTCCGTAATTTAGCGCAGTTTTCCCGGAGGCCAGAAATGCAGATAGGACCCCTTACATTCCGCCCGCGGCCGGTGTTCCTCGCACCGATGGAAGATGTCACCGACATCTCCTTCCGCTATATCTGCAAGGGGTTCGGGGCGGACCTGATGTTCACCGAATTCATCTCCTCCGACGGCCTCATCCGCGACGCGGCCAAAACCATCGCCAAGATGCGGCTCTACGACTACGAGCGCCCCATCGGCATCCAGATCTACGGTCACCTGCCCGACGCGATGGTAGAGGCGGCCGTGCGGGCCGAGGCGGCGGGGCCGGATCTGATTGACATCAACTTCGGCTGCCCGGTGAACAAAATCGCCCGGCGCGGCGCGGGCAGCGGCATGATGCGCGAGCCCGACAAGATGGTGGAGATCACCCGCCGCGTGGTGGAGGCCGTCAAACTGCCCGTCACGGTCAAGACCCGGCTGGGCTGGGACGACGAGAGCAAGATTATCGTCCCGCTGGCCGAACGGCTGCAGGATGCCGGCATCGCCGCACTGACCATCCACGGCCGCACCCGCTGCCAGCTCTACAAGGGCGAGGCGGACTGGACCCTGATCGGAGAGGTCAAGAACAACCCGCGCATGCATATTCCCATCATCGGCAACGGCGACATCACTCCTCCGGAGCAGGCCAAGGAGGCCTTCGACCGCTACGGCGTGGACGCCATCATGG
>JAEEGG010015133.1_pt1 | contig 16231 bp, 16 predicted proteins | sample 9134161 | NCBI WGS metagenome assembly JAEEGG01 (sample SAMN16246543, study PRJNA631951) | gut metagenome | biome: gut microbiome; feature: rumen; material: CR-attached | host: Bos | place: Iran: Karaj | collected 2018-10
TTGTCGGCTATCTCGTTCTTGCTATTGTATTAATATGGGCAATAGAAATACAGGGGGTGACAATGCGAAATCTACTGTATGCGTTCATCGCATGGGAACTCACTCTCTTCATGCCGGAGAACGCGCCTGATACCGGGATTCAAACATCTTGCCATGCTCATCGAATAAATTGTGTTCCTTCGCTGTCAAATACCATGCCTTAAATCATCAGCAATGAGAAAATCCTTAAAACAGTTGATGTGATGAGGAAGAACTCATGGTCTAGTAACGGACAAATGTTTTGTTTATTCCGCCGCCCCGATATCAACAGAAAAACCGGTGAAAGCTGAGGTGTCAAAGAAAAAGATATGCAGGAGTTTTTTTGACCTGAGTCTGTCCATTTTTTTTGCTTTTTTTTGAAAAAAAGTGTAAGAAACGTCTCCTCACCCGAAGTTAGTGTATGAGTGAATGAATCACTCTTCACCAAAACACAAGGAGATTTGTTATGAGCGATGACGATGACGGATTCAGCAAGGGGTTTGGTTACGCTGTAGGAAAGGAAGTCGGGGGATGCTTTTCTTCCATCCTTTTCATTCTTTTCATAGTGGCATGTCTCCTTGGCGGCTGTTAAACGCTGTCGACTTCAGGGGATCGACTAACCTTTGATTGGAGATAATCTAATGATCAAGGCAATCGTTGTTTTTTACAAGGACCCGGATATTCGCAATATAATTATTGCTTCAGCAGCTATTGTCATTGCAAGTTGGCTTTTAGCTCAAATCCTTGCGAGTATTTTAGGGAAGAACTAAAACGCTCCTAACCAATCATCTTGCTGCGAGTATTGAACAAATTATGCTCAATTGCTGTCTAATATCGTATCATGAATCACCAATACAATCTCACGGAGAGAACAATGAAAACAGTCAGACTGAAAAACATCTTTATTTCCACCATAGTCACCTGCTGTAGCATCGCCGCTGTTGCACAAGACGCTGAACGTCCTCAAAACGATCCGCTGAACGCCGTCGTGCGCATCGAGACCGTGTCCACGGTCCCGAATTATCTGCTGCCGTGGCAGAACAGGACCCCGCAGTCCAGTTCCGGCTCCGGCGTCGTGATCCAGGGCAATCAGATCCTCACCAACGCGCACAACGTGGCCGACAGCACGCTGATTACGATCCGCAAGCAGAACGAGGACACGCTGTTCACGGCTAAGGTCAAGTTCGTTGACCATGAATGCGACCTTGCCCTCTTGACCGTTGACGATCCCGCCTTTTTCTCCGACATCACGCCGATGGAATTCGCCGAGACCCCGCCTCCTCAGTCCATGGTCATCGCCGCAGGCTTCCCGATTGGCGGTGACGGGCTCTCGCTCACGCAGGGCATCATCTCCCGAATTGAGGTCCGCAGCTATGCTCACTCGGACAAGAATCTGCTCACGGCCCAGATCGACGCATCCATCAATCCCGGCAACAGCGGCGGACCAGTCTTTTTCCAGGGGAAAGTCGTCGGGATCGCGTTCCAGGGTAGCAGACGCGGCGAAAGCCTCGGGTACATGATTCCGTATGAAATCATCAGCCACTTCTTTGACGACATCAAAGACGGCAAGGTGGATGGCTACGGCAGCCTTGGCTTTTTATATCTGCCACTGGACAACCCGGACACCCGTGCTTATTTGAAGATGAAACCTGATCAGACCGGCATCCTCGTCCGCAAGGTCTATAACGAGACCGGAGACAACGGGCTCAAGGCCGGGGATGTGATCCTTTCCATCGATGGGAAAAAGGTCGCCAATAACGGCAACATCCGCCTTGCAGACGGCCAGCCGAGATACTTCAGCACGGTGATTTCCGCCAAACAGATCGGCGAAACCGTGAAGGTGGAACTGCTTCGCGACGGCAAAGCTCTGACCTTGGACATGCCGGTTCAGAAGCAGAATGAAAAGGTCGAGCCGTACCTGTACGACCGCCGTCCGGAGTACTTCATCATCGGCGGGCTGGTGTTCACACGCCTGACGTCCAGTTATCTTCTGACCTTCGGCAGCAACACCCCGCCGATTGAGATGATTGAAAAACTCCGTGGAGTCAAGGATTCTCCGGACGAGAATGTAGTCGTGCTTACCCAGGTGCTTGGCGATGAGGTCAACGTCGGGTATCAGAATTTCGATTCGATGGTGCTTGTTGCCATCAACGGAAAAAAGGTTCGCAACCTTCGCGAAGTCGTGGAAATAGTGGAATCCTGCAAGGACGAATACATCACCTTCGAATTCGAGAACGATATCCCCGTCACACTGAATATCGGCAAGCTTCGCGAGGCGACTCCGAGAATCCTTGAACGGTACCATATCACCGCCGACCGGTTCTTTGAGTGAGCGAGCGGGGGGATAGCCGGTTTCTCCGTTTCTCCGTGAGGCTCACTTCCCCTCGCGACATCAAAAAGGCTATCCGATCAGGATGAACGTCGACCGCTCCTACGTTGCACGGACGCTCGCTCTGGCCAACCTCGCGCCCGATATCGTCAAGCTCATCTGGGAAGGACGCCAGCCAAAGGGGCTTACCCTCGAAAAGCTCCGGCATGGCATCCCGGACAGCTGGGCAGAGCAGAGGAGAGTCTTCGGAGTGGTCTGAACGAAAAGGTCCGCTGATTCAGGGAAAGCCCCTGAGTTGGCGGACCGTTTTTGTTTGGTGGGGATGGAGCAGGAGGACGATGGGTATCATGTGGTGTAGGAAAAAAGCTCAATCTTTTTCCAAAAACTGCTTGAAATAATAAGAAATCGGTGCTATAATAGAGCATAGGTCATACAGCTGTCCCCCAATTTGAGGTGAAACGCATGGAAGTTGCAGGCGGAGATGCCATACTGGGTTTTGAACCGTCAACGGTATCATTGAGATTCCCCGTTGACACAGTTCTTTTGTTGAGAGGCGTCCTCGGATGATGATTTCAACATCCATTTTTTTCATTTAGACCTGACAATGCATTTGGCAGAAAAAAACTATGAGTTACACCGTTTTGTCGTTCAATGTGCAAAAAATGGGGAACGGCGCCGTCGAGCAGAGAAAAAAAGACTGGCGCCTGATCGCCCGTATGATAAAATACAGCGGGGCTGACCTTGTTTCCCTGCAGGAAATCCTTTCGGAAAAACCTGTCGAGGAGTTGTGTCGCAATCTCAATATGTACGGGGGAAGATGGGAATCCAGTTTCGAACAGAAAGACACGGTCAGAAACTGCCGAGAGGGTTATGCTTTCCTATGGAACACCAAAAGGGTGTCTCTGCTGATTGCCAACGGAAAAACATACAAGCCTCATATCGAAACGAAGTGGAGTCGTTCTCTGATACGTCCGCCTTATGTCGCCCGATTTATGCCTGTCGCACCAATGTCGCCCTTCATTGAGATTCGCCTGATCAATACGCACATCATTTTCGCCGAGGACAAGTATTCGCGGGAGAAAAACTCTTCCGTTTTCGACTCGGACTACCAGATGAGAATAAATGAATACCGCAAGCTTTCCAAAGAGGTCTTTCCTGATATCGCATGGAAGGGTTCTCCCCGTACAAGTTATACATTCATTACCGGGGACTATAACATTCATTTGTGGGATTGCTTCCTGATTGATTCCCTACCCGCGTCGGGAAGGCTCAAGATGTCAAGCAGGCAGCCGGACAAATCGACGATTTCCAACCCGGGTTCTGGGGAAAACAATATGAAAAAGTCGTTCGGCTATGCCAATGACTATGATCATTTTTCGTTTTCCATGCGTGAATCCTCCTACGTTGCTTCTGCACACAGGATTGATGCGCCTGAGATATTCTGTTCGGGAGACTTCAGATATTATCGGGAAAAGGTTTCCGACCATGTCCCCGTTATATTGAAAATCGATTTGCGTCATTCTTCACAAACATCAAATAACTAATAAGGAGATCCCCGTATATGCTGTTCATCGGGAACAAAAAAGAGTTTGTATATGAAATCGCCGAGGCCAACAAAGAACAGATGCAGGTGCTCTCGAAATCGCTGGAAGCCATTAAAAGCGAACAGCAGAATGTCAAGACGGAACGGGAAAATATCGAAAGAGAACGGGAAGCTCTTTCTGTTCTTGAATCCGGGTTCAAGACCGCGGGCGCCATGGTCGAAGAACTGAAAACGCAGCGCGGAAAACTGGATGAAATAAAGGCGGAATCCGAGCGCATGCTCGTAAACGCACGCAAATGCATTGAGGAAAGTGAAAAGAACAGGAAGAAGATAGAATCGTTTTTGCAGCAGGATGAGGAAAACAGGCGGAACTCGGCGAAAATGGAAGAAAAACGGAAAAAGAAGGCGGCTATGGCGCTTAACCTCTGCGCCGCATCTATTTCGAACATTATCGCCTGCGGCAATGTCGAAACGATGGAAATAGAATACAACACCATTCTCAACAATATCAATCTCCAGGCAATCGTAAAGGATGAAGCGCTTCTCACCACGATGCGGAATATTCTTGACACCGTTAATTTTTTCCGACTGCAGGAAGGCGACCGCAATCGCTTGGAGGAACGTCATCGTCAAAGGATGAACAACCTGCTCTGGGACAGCCTGTCTTCCGCCGGCGGACTGTTTGTCGTAGGGGACAATCCCTGGGCAATTGGCGCAGCCGCGGCCTTGCAGGCCGGAAGCATGTTTGTCGGGTACAACCGGAAGAAGCAAGATGAAAAGATGCAGTTTGACGACGAAATATGGAAATTGGAACGGTCTGCTCTCGAACAGTTGCATGCACTTCGCGCATCCCTGTTTGAAACAGCCTGGCGCCTCTCGGACACCTACGATTTCAAGGACGAATGGAGACTGACGATCTCGCAGATAGACTGGTTCAATGAAATACGGATGGAACCGGATGATCTGATCCGGTACAAGAAACTTGAACAATACAAGACGGATTTTGAGGTTTATCCCTACTATTGGTATGAACTTGGAGTGGCGGCGCACAGTGTGTATGAAAACAGCAAGAAGAAAGGCGGGAAATGCGACGATCCTGAAAACTGGAAGAAAAAAGCGCTGGATTGTTTCCGCGAATTCCTCGAAAAAGACGAAGAGTTCGGTCTTCTGCGTCAGAATATGATTGGTGCGGATGCCGGACTCCGTCATGTCGAACTTCTGGCGGAATCTAACCGAGACTCGTCGCCGAGCCTGGGGTGGGCAATAGCCGTCAAGCAGGATGTGAAGTATTTGGAAAGAGTTAAACGCCTGGCTGTCGATGATCCTGAATTGCTCATGAAAGCCGCCCTGATCTACGCGTCAGCTTATCAGGAAATGAAAAAACTGGCGGATTCCGAACAAGGAAACAGTGCACAGGAGAGTGCAAAAACGGTTCAGTCTCTTTCAACAAAAGATCAGAAAGACTGGGGGGAGAAAGCCATAGAGTTTTTTGAAATGCTTGTGTTGAGGGGCAGCAATCTTCCCATGAGCAGCATTTATCTCAGCCACCTTTGCCTTGAAATGGATAATCGGAAAAAGTATTCTGAATGGAAAGATTACGCAAGGCGCCAGGAAACGGATGCCATTATTCTTGTTTCCGATGACACCGATAAAGAGACCAGAGAGAGTGTATTGAAAGAAAGCATGGATTTATGGCGCACCGGCCGGTGCAGATCGTTGAAAGAGCTTTTCGACGGATATTTTGATATTGTCCTGAAGCTGGCCCATCGGGATATTTTTAACTGTGATCCGATCCAGCAGCGGGAGAATATTTATAATTGGATCAAAGATAATGAAAACAACATCCAAAATGGGATTTACGATTTTCTGGAACCTGTCAAGCGAGAGATCAATGCCAGTTTCATCTATGCTGAACAATCGCTTGGCTTTGAGTCTACGGAATTGCATCGCATTGCAAACCAAATTGATAGTGAGGCAAAACGGCAGATCGTTTTGTTTCAGGAAAGAGAATTCTATAAGATTGGCAACTATCGAACGGATTATTACATAGTCACATACAATCTGTTTATAGGGATGCTGGAACTTTTGAGATGTTTATACAGTTTCGGACTCCTGGATGTAATTGAAGGAGAAACCAAGGACAGGGATGGTAACAGATTGAGTCCAAATGATGTGACCGTTTTGCTGGATTTCCACCTGAAGACGTTGATTTCACGTTGCAGTCTTGTCGGATTGAACGGTTATTATTCCAACGAGAAGGAACGAAAAGACTATTTCTGTCTTATATATGATCCTGAAGATCCGTTATGTAGCAATTTCAAGGATAATGGCAAGTTTTCCTTCGAAGTATTGATAAACTACGCCGCGGCTATAGATTATATATACCGGGAAAAATGGTCTTGTATGATAAACTGTGACGGATGTAGTGACGATGAGTTCAAACACCTAATGTTGCTTTTTGAATCAAGATATCCGAAAGAAAAAACGAGTTTCAGAAGAAACCTCACTCAAAAATATGAGAGCCTTAGCGATCTCCCTTCTATCGGGATTGAATGGGCAGATAGAATGGCGAAGGAAACCAAGGCTCTTTTACTAGGTCATGAAGATTTTGAAATCACTTTTATGGACAAAAATATAGAAGTAAAGTATAAAAGAAGGGATGAAAGCGAACACTCCATGTCCGTAGAAAGAATGACACCAGAGCAGCTTAAGCTGGAAATCAGGAGACTGGCGCAGATATTTGGCATATTCCCGGATAAAGATGCCAGACTGAAAGAATGCTTTGCGCACTGGGTAAACAGGAAAAAAGAGGATAATTGTAATGAAACTGATCCCAAAAAGAAACAGTCGCTGATTGAAAGATTTAATAGAGAGCTTAAAATGTTGTGGTTGCCACAAGAATTCCTTAGTCTCGAAGACATAAAAAAACTTCTTCCGCAAAAAACGATCGGATAGATGGGCCGGTCTGAGAAGCGAAAAATAACGGAGCTCGGTCAAGCCTGTGACCGGGCTCCAGATGTTATCTCCTGTAACCGTTCTTCAGATAGATCCTTTTTCCCGGCGCAGCATGCCAATATAGAGGACTCCGGGAATCGTGATGTTGTAAGTCGGTCCCATCGGATTGATGTCGCTCAATTTGAATCCTTTATCCAGCTGTATATTTCGGGTGGCGCTTACGATGCAGCGGAATAACCGGAAAGAAGCATCTCCGTCGGCTCTGAAAACGCTAGGTATCGCCGCGGGGATGGATTCACTTTTCGGGGACATCTCATGATCCAGATTAAGACAGTCATACAGTTTTATGATGTTGTCCAAAGACCATTCCAGGATAGTCTGTTTTGTGACTTCACGGGCGATCTCCTCCTCAAGTTCCGGAATGGAAAACCCCTCGCGCCTGATGCTGTAGTAGTCCGCCACATCACAGACGATTTCTCTGTAAGACATGCCTTCTCTTTGGAGTGTGCACCCCCCGTATTTCCGGAATTTGCTATCAAGCTCCGGAATCTTCTCGTCGCGATTGGAGCCCGTGATTTCTACACTCTTTTTGGAAATAAGCTTCCAGAACTCCTGAAGCTCTTCATTTGAGGCTTTCCCGAGTTCTTGGACGACAGAATGAAACCGTTCTTCCATGATCTGCTCTCTTTCGTGTTGTTTGTTATGTGTCTGATCAGCTTGGTATCGGATTTTTCCGATCCTTTTATATTATACACGAAGTTTCATTGTTTGTCAAGTCTGCAACAGCCGGGATTTCAGGTGAATTGTAAAAAAGATAATCACGCTAAAAAAATGCCGGGAAGAAGACTTTTACCCTGTATTGAGGGGGCTTCTCCCCGGCCACATTAAATGTCTGAAATCCGGCCGAACTAAACACCTGTTAACGGATCGAAGAATGTGCTGCCAGTTAAAGAGCGTTTTCAGGGAGAAGTGTCCTGTGTGAACTCCGTCTGGAAGCGGGCGAAGATCTCCTCGACGGCATCGTCGAGGAGAGTCGTCGTTCTTTTGAGCAGGCCTTTTCCGTTGACGAAGTTTTTAGTTCCATGTTTTTGTTTCTATCGACAAGACTTACAGGCTAAGCTCTGCTGTGTCTTTGCATGTCGGTCTCCTTTCGATTTTCCGTTGAGGTTGAAATGAGACCAATATAACACGTGGTCATCCCGTCTTCAAGATGTACCTGGCTGGGGGCTTACAAACTTGAAAAGAAGTGTCTGCTTCTTTGCTTCCTGAATATGGGAGCAGAAGCTTGTGTCTAACATGGGGCTATAGGGTTCTATGTATGCCTATATGCTTTTCAATCCTTTCCAGACGTTCCAAGACATCCATTTGCTGTGTGAGTTGTTGAAGCATGCGAGCAAATTCCTGTTTGGCGATGTCTGTGATTTTTTGCCCCGACTCACCTTGAATTTTAGCCTTTAGTTCTTTAATTGCAATACTGACGCTTTTGTAATCCCTCGAACTGCATATAAAAAGCAATCGCGAGCAAGTGACCAGAATCTGTTGTTGAACAAACAACAACTTCTGGGTCAGACACAGGGCAATGATAGCTTGAGCTGAGCTCTTCGATGCGTTCTGAAGCGCTTCTATCGCCTCTGTGTTGCTGAGAATGCCCACTGGTTTATTATATGCGTCAATTGCATTCTCACATGCATCTTTCGCATGTTGATAGGCCTCATCCAACCCGTCCTTTATCTGTTCCAATAGGGAAAGGCTCGATGAAATAATACCGGGAAGTTGACGCAAAGCCTCCTCGGGTGTAAGATATGGCGACAACTCTAAAGGTTTGATTTTGTTCCAACGAAGGACATATTCAGGGATCAACAGAGAATTCAAACCATCCCCGGCAAGCATACCAGTTAAAATCGACATATAATCAGACATTATTGGCCTCCTAATTATGGCAGGTTGTTCAATAAAACAGTTTTCAGTTCATCGTTTTGATTAGCGGCTTCCACTATGTCATTCATATCAGAAGCCATATCGCATTCGATTTTCTTGAGCTCTTTCAATGTTTTTTCCACCTCCAATTCCAATTTAATAAGACACTCTTGCGCATTATATGCCTCCACCCAGACTTCGGCAATTTTATAATGACATTTTGCGTTCAAAAGCTGTATCAGCTCCGAATTCGCATTGATCCGTTTCCTTCGGTAAGAAGCCTTTTCGTATGACATCCTTATTTCGCTCCAGCAGGCAAATGTCAACCGTCCCAATCCGACGAAATTGACCCGTAACGCCATCTTTGTCAAAAAAACAGCAGGATTTACTGCTGCGCCAGACATCGCAGTGCGTATAGCTGCATCCGCGACATCCATCGCAACAAACGTTCCATGTGCAATCGTCAGCATCCGCACAATTGTCCTGTTGTTGAACGGAATCACTTCACGCCAATTATAATTCTTCCAGTCCGTTCCGTGAAGTTGCGCCTGCTGAATCAATCTTCTTATAAAGTAAAATCCTCTAACCATGACTTCATTGATAATTACAGGCAGAGATTGTTTTTCCAAAGCAACGGACACAAATGCCAGTTCCTTGCGCAGGTCTATTTTATCGTTTCTATACCATTGGTCAATGATCGCAGGCAGTTCCGTCGAACTTATTCCAGGCAACGATGAGATTTCCTTCAACAAGGATAAAAAGACACCTGGAATGCCCATCCCCTTGCCGACAGTGTTTTTTGACCCCCCCATATCACTTACGAGATGTCCGAGCCAATTCTTTGTAACAAGCAGAATATCTATTGCGGCGGGAGCCGTGGCAAGAACAGTCAGGAGTTTCCTTAACGGCACAGGGATTTCCTTCAATTCTTCTTCGTGATACTTGCGATTAAGAATGTTCACAAGCCACGTGGTCACAGCGGTCAAAACAATCGGCCCCCATAGTTTCATCAATTCGGACAGATCGGCTTCAGCTAATGCAAAATGCCAAACGCCATCTTTGTTGACAAAAATTCCAACCCTGAAAAGTGTTGTAAAAACATTGGCGGCCAAGCCGATCAAGGTCGGGTGGTGAGCCAGATCATCCAGATGATGCGCACAGGTGCTGCTAATACTTTTGCCGGCTTCTCCTTTCCAAATATTATCACTGGCCAGTTTATGTTTCTTCTCCAAAAAGGCAATCGCCCCCCTAAGCCTATTCTGTCCATCTGCCCCCTTTTTGAAATCATAGCCTTCAAGTTCCGCTATTTTCTCAATGAATTTATTAACCCATTTATTGGCGTTCTTTGATGCTTTTGCTGTCTTGCCAAGCTCTTTTTCCCAATCTATTTCTCCGACAAAGAAAATATCTATCAATCCGGTTAATATTCCGCTGCTCACAGCCACTGCATAATCAAACATGTCGGCATGATTTGTGAGCCGGTCTATTTCCTTGTCGAATTCCTCAACTTTTTTATTCAGAGCATCAATACGGGCCTCAATTTGCTCCGGGGAATATCTGGGGTTACAGGTGTCGATTATCGACGGAACAATTTCGGTCAGACTAAAACTGAACTCAAAATCGTCGTTCGAAAATTTCAGCAAGTCTTGTTCCATAACCTGTTCCTCCCGAATATTAAATTGCGCCATATTTTTTCAATTTCTGGCGTTTGCGAAGTATTGCAACATATTTTACGGCTGGAACAGTGATGCGGTATGCAGGAGAAGAAAGAAAACCAATAACAGCAGCAGGCGCCAATAATAAAATACTCATTGTAGATGCTATGAAGAGTGTCGACAATGAAATGGATGATGTAGAAAGAATAGTCAAAAAATCTTGTGTGTTTATTTCTCCTTCTATTTCCAATTTCTTTGATAACGCATCTTTCTGTTCTTTAGTAGCCTTCGACAAAAACCCCTCTATTTCTTTTTTGAGTATGAGATATTCTATTTCTTCTGTTGAGTTCTTTTTGTTGTATTGAACGTCTAATTTGTCCGCCACGTCACAAACGATTTCCTTGTACTTGGGACCTATGGCGACAACATTAGGATCATCATCCATCAATGCACGCCAAAAACTAGCAATTGAATTGCCCCCAAACAGCCGAATATGCGCAGCAATTAAATCCGAATACTTTTGATGGTCAGGATAATATTTTTGAAATTCAGGTTCAATTTCCAAAAAATTGGTAAATGTACCCGTAAGCAGTTCGACTAAGTATTGAAGTTCTTCATTGGTACAAGCATTGAGTACCGGATTCAAATCCTCGTCAAAGATAGCGCTTTTAGATGTTGACATCATAAACCTCCTTGAAAACAATTGTTAAAAAAAGGAAAGACATTGTTTTGAGAGTGTGTCCGGTTGTTTTTTAGCGGAAAACGTCGGACGTGATTCTTCGTTGAGATAAGGTAATGCACATTTATCCTTTTGTCAAGGTCGTTTTATGATAAAGAATATCTTTTTTTTGTTTTTTTCTCAAAAAAGATGTCCCTCTAGGGGCGGGATTGTTTTTTTGATCCTTTGTTTGAGTGCAATCAAGGTGAATCGTCTTGTGTGAACTCAGTCTGGAACCGAGCGAAGATCTCCTCGACGGCATCGTCGAGGAGTGTTGTTATTATTTTGAGCTGGCTGGCGATGTAATTGCTGCCGAGCATGGCCGGGATTGCCACGATCAGGGCGACCACAGTGGTCAGCAGCGCGCCGGAAACGCCGGGCGCGAGCGTCTGGACGTCTGCACGCCCGGCCTGTGCAAGTCTTGAGAACGCGACGGTGATACCCCACACGGTTCCGAATAGACCAAGGAAAGGGCATACACCGACCGCAGAGGCGAGAAGCATGGTATATTTTCCCAGAATCATCAGCTGGTCTTCCACACAGCGTTCCATGGTGGTCCGCAGCAGGTTAACTTCCTTTTCGGTCAAAGGACGACAGGTTCTGTCCGGCAGAATTGCATCAAACGACTTGAAACGCTTGATGACGGATAGATAGACCTCTCCCGCCGGAGAAACGGATCTTTTGGCCGCTTTCTGCATCTCGAACAGATTGCCTGCGGTTTGGATATCCTGAAGGAACGCCTCACTGTTCTTCAATGCACTCCGGAGAGAGAGGATTTTCTCCACGACGAGCGTACATATCCCGACGGAGATCATTCCCAGGAGCACGCAGATTGATTTGCCGAGCCAGTCGCTCATCGTGTAGGCATAAACCACCTCGCCGATGCCGTTGTTCTGGAAAAAAGTATGTCCCATGCTTCAAGCCTTTCTATTTTTAGACATTTTCACTTCACTGCATGCCTTCAGTTTCACGGTTTGACCTAAAGACGCGTTTTGGGGCCGGTGCCGTTTTCTGTCATGAATGTATTCTACGAAGTTTCAGCTCAATGTATTCGATCTGGTCACGACGGAGTTTGCACTTCTGGACGATATAGTCCGGGAATTCTATCATGAACGGATGGACAGTCGTGCAAAAACCGGACTCGGAAGAACGACCGAACCACATATAATAGAATCCGTTGTTGAAAGTAACGGAAAGACCGATATAACTATCCGTTTTTTCGGAACCGGAAGACGTCCGGGAATCGCGTTTGCACTTCCGGATCAGTCTGCGGTCGCGTTCAATGATCTCATCGACCTGACGCCTTGCAGTCCAGAATGGAGTCAGCCGGGCAAGCGTTTCGCGATACATCCAAATGGGAGGCCAGATGGGGGGACAGATGCACATGATCGAATCCTTTCTTTTGAGAGTTGAGAAATCGTTTCTTACGAAAAGAACCCCGCGTCTGTTATTCATGCAGACGCGGGCGCTTGAGATAAAAGTTCAGTCTTCGTCCTCGGGATCTATATCTTCGTCCTCGACGGGCTTCCATTCGCGTTTCTTCGCCTCACGTTCCGCTTCCAGGAACGTTTCGCGGAGTTCGGTCTCGTTCAGCTTCATGTCGGACTCGAAATACGCCTTCGCAGCCTTGCCGACGCCGTAGGTGATCCCTGCGGCAATCGGAATCTTCAGGATAGGCAGCAGACTGGCGGCGAGCTTGCCCGCGATGGAGCCTCCGGCACATCCGAGGATCATGGTGATGATGGTGTCATCCACGGGAATGCCGTAGACTTCGGCCAGACGGTAGATCATGTAGGTCTCGTTCGCGATGAGCGGGATCACATCCACGAGCGGAAGCGGCACGATGGCGATGGCTGCGGCGCGTCCAGCTGCCCAGTTGATGTAGCTGTCGGCCTCGTCGGCGACGCTTTCGCGCCAATCATCAAGCATGGAGTCGTAGTATTCCTGCCAGCGGTCCTGAAACGCCTCAATCTCGTCCTCGGCGGCCGACATGGCGTCCATGCTCATGGCGCGCGCTTTTGCGACGAGCTGGGCGAGTCCGGTCTTGTTCTCCGCAGAGACCAGCACGATCTGTTCACGCGGGAGGAGTTTCAGCAGCTCGGCCATCATGTCCTCGATCTGCTCCTTGCGCATGAGTTCGCTCTTCGTGACGACCAGCAGCATGTTTTTCCGGAACGTTTTGATGAGCTTGGCATCGGTGTCCTGAACACGTGCGCCGGAACCGTCGATACAGTACCACACGTTGTGGATCAGGTTGCCGCTCTCCTCGGTTTCGAGACGGTTCATCATCTCATCGAGGATGAAATCGGCATAATCGTCCACGCTCTGCGTGCCGGGGTTCATCCCCTCGGAGTCGATGAAGTTGGCCGCATCGGTCTCGTAGACTTCGAATCCGAGCGTGGTTGCTTGCCCGTCTCCGATGGCGCTGTCCGGCACGACGCCGCGATGGGTGACGGCCTGGATGAGCGAGGTCTTTCCGACTCCGGTTTTGCCGCAGACGAGGATATTCGGCTTCATGCTCATCCCCTCTTTGTAAGTATTGAGATACTGTTTGAAGAGCTGCAGGTCGAATCCGAGGCCGGGCAGAGGCGAGCATTTGATGCGTGCGATGGCGTAGGCTTCGAAGTTGTTGCGGGAATAGTGTCCGAGCGCGCCCGTGAGCGTGCCGTAGCAGTCGCCGTCGAATTTGCCTTTATCATTGCAAACCGCATCCAGCACGTCGGCATCGGAGAGGACGTTTTCGACGAACCCGACCGCGGATTCCCTGACATCCCTGCCGCGGAGATTATAAAGACCGGAGAGTTTCGCGAGAAGCTCAATCAGCACGACGGAGAGCTTTGCCTTCACGTCGTTCCACTGCGTGTCGTCGTTTTCCTGATCGGTCAGCTTGGCTTCGCCTTTCACTGCTTTTGCTTTTTGGATGGCTTCAGAGACGATTGCAATTGCACGTTCCTTCTTGTCCGCGACTCTTGCAGCCTTCGCCTCACGGTCAATGCTCTGCGCGGCCATGAAGGCGTCGCGGTAGGCCGCCGGAAGCATGGCATGACTGAGTTCGACCAGTTCCTTGCAGCCGATGGAGCCGGACTCGGAGTCGGACACCTCGACAATATGTTCTTCGGGAACTCCCGCTTTCATCAGTTCTTCGCGGATCGCTTTTGTCTGAGCAGGCTTCGTGATGTCTTTCTTGCTGATTACGGCAATCACGTCGTCGAACGTGAAAATGTCCTTCATAAGGCTGAGATCGCAATCAGTCACGCGGGCGCTGTTCCCCTGGATCAGATACCACACCAGATGGATGTGCTCGTCTACGTTCGGCTCATCCTGGCAGTTCGACACAAATTCACGCATCATGTCCTTGAACTCATCTTCTTTCTCCCCAAGCTCAATTCCTCGGGAATCCCACAGGCGGATGGAATCGTTTTCGTAGCTGTCGAAGTCGATCCGGCAGGGCTTGCCATTGCTGATGCCAGCCTGCGGCACGATCTCGTCGCCGAGCACGGTACGGATCAGGGACGTTTTACCGCATCCGGTGTAGCCTGCCACGAGGATGTTCGGGCGTTTGTTGAAGGATGCCGTTTCGTCGAATTTGTTTTCAAATTCCTGCTTGAAGTTCACACTGTTCATAATTGACCTCCATAAGATTTGGTTCTTTGTCTGGATTTCTGTTGACTGACTTGATTGGGAAACACAATTTTCTTTGCAAAGCCGATCAAGGATGTGTTCCAGCACCTCGAACTGGGCATTGTAGATATCCAATGTCTCCAGTACGGACGCTTCGTCTGAAAAGGGAAACACCCGAATCGGATTCCGATAGACCGTGCTGACATCCCGGACAATCGACTGAAGCTTCTCTCGGTATTGATCGGAAAGATGCTTGATCTTCCGGTTGGATAAGGCGGAATCTATTCCGGTCGACGATGTCATGCAGGACATCGCTGTCCGGCACAATTTCAGGTAAAGCGTTTCCGCGTCGTCCATCTCCGTCCGGATGTCCTCCAGAATCCGGGCGTAAAGTGTTTGAATGTTCGGTTTCATGGGTTGCGGCTCTTTCTTTCTGTTGAATTGTCCTGTCACTCGAAGCAGGCTCTTGCGATGCACCCTGCCAGTTTGAACGCGACGAGTCCGAGGAACACGCCGAATGCGATTTCGCCAGCTTTCGTGCCGTTGAACTCTTCTAAGAAATCATCCATGGTCGTTCTCCTTTGTTGAAGTGAAGATTCGGATAGGCGGGCGATTCCCAACGGAAGGAAATGCGGAATCACCCGCCGACATTTTTAATATGCGCCAAGATATGCGACATAAAATGTCACACCTGTCTTCCCCCAGGCGTTTCTGGCGGAATCATTTTTTCTTTTTTCCGTGACGGACATCCTTCGCGCGGGAATACATCATATCGCACATCATCCCCACGCCGACCTTGTCGGCAACGAAATTCATGCAGCAGTCCCTGTCGAGGCCGATGGATTCGCCCGTCGCAAAAGCATCCTGATTGGCGGCGAGGAACTGGAAGTCCCAATTGTAGACGTCCTGCTGGTGCTTGATGCGGTCCTTGACATCCTTTGCCGTAAACTCATGGCTCGCGTTCTCCATGCCGTCCGTGATGATGACGCAGAGAACATGTTCGGGGCGTTCCGCTTCGGGCATGCTGGCAAACTCATGTCCGATGGTATCGATGGCGGTGCAGACGGCATCATTCAGCGCAGTGCACCCGGAACAGTCATACTTTGCCATGAGGTCATCGTGGAACTTCGCAAGATCGGCGGAATGAACGATGCGCTTCGCTTCATCGCTGAACTGGTAGAGGTCGAAGACGGTCATGCCGGGCTCTTCCCGCTGTTTCTTCAGGAATTCGTTGAAGCTGCCTTTGATGTCATCCTGGATTGAGCTCATGGAGCCGGATGCATCGAGGACGATAAGGATGTGGGTGTAGTCTTTTTTCATAGTTTGTTTCTCCTTGCGGGTTGGTTTTGATGTTGTTTCGGTCGTGTATGGTTTGAGGTTCTATTCATGCCTCCCCGATTCAGAAATGCAGTTCGGATTCAATTGTTGTCATCTTCATTTTCGATCAATGAAGGAATCTCCGTCGTTTCGGGATC
>JAEEGG010015134.1_pt1 | contig 16230 bp, 14 predicted proteins | sample 9134161 | NCBI WGS metagenome assembly JAEEGG01 (sample SAMN16246543, study PRJNA631951) | gut metagenome | biome: gut microbiome; feature: rumen; material: CR-attached | host: Bos | place: Iran: Karaj | collected 2018-10
TCCGAATCTTCGTGGAACTGATGGCGATGTTCTCAACATCCTGAGCGGCAACACGCTCTACCTTGAAGCCGTATTTCTGCTTCATGTCGGAGAGAAGGCCGAAGTCGCCCATGCGGTTCTTGCCGAAATGATGGTCGTAGCCCACAACGATATAGGCCGGATGAAGGTTGTCAATGATGTAGTCTTTGATGAACACCTCAGAAGGCGTGCGCGAGAATTCCTTCGTGAAGTTGATAATCAACACGTTGTCAATGCCGAACTCCTCAAATTTCTTGAGTTTTTCCTCAGGTGTGCAGAGGAAACGCAGGTTGGAGCTATCGATGTTGAGCACCTGACGCGGGTGAGGTTCAAAGGTGACCACAACGGTTTGTCCACCAATACCTTGCGCCAAGCTTTTCATCTTGTTGAAGATAGCCTGGTGGCCAAGGTGGACGCCATCGAAGGTGCCGATGGTGACCACCGCGTTGGGAATGTTTCGAGTTTCTATGATGTTTCTGAAAACTTTCATGGTTTTAAACGGGGCCTTCGACAGGCTCAGGCACCCTTAACTTTTCAAAGCGGAAGTCCCTGAGCTTGTCGAAGGGCCGAACTCCATTGTATTGATTATATATTTTGCAATTTGCACTGCATTGGTGGCGGCACCTTTGCGTATATTGTCGCTGACGACCCACATATTAAAACCGTTTTCAATGCTGAAGTCGCGGCGGATGCGGCCCACGAAGACCTCGTCCTTGTCGTAGGCGGTGAGAGCCATGGGGTAGAGGTTGTTGGCAGGGTCGTCCTGAACTACCACGCCAGGCATAGTTTCCAACAGTTTGCGAACTTCTTCGATTTCAAAGGGCTTGTTTGTCTCCACATTGACCGCCTCGCTATGTCCACCAGTGACAGGCACGCGACACACCGTCGCAGTGATGGCGATATTGTTGTCACGCAAAATTTTGCGGGTTTCGTTCACCAATTTTTCTTCCTCGGTGGTGTAACCGTTGTCGCAGAAATCGCCGCCGTGGGGGAGGACGTTGCGGTAGATTTGATGCGGATAGGCCTTTGTCGGGGCAGAATTATGTGTCTGCCTTGTTTCCTCGTAATTTAATTGATTAATCCCTTTAATCCCGCTACCGCTCACGCTTTGGTAGGTGCTGATAACCAATCGTTTGATGCCGAAAGCCTTATGAATCGGTGCCAAGGCCATTACCATCTGGATGGTGGAACAGTTGGGGTTGGCGATGATTCGAGTTTTATCCGTAATTGTGTCCGCGTTGATTTCGGGGACGACCAAAGGCACATCCCTTTCCATGCGCCAAGCTGAACTGTTGTCGATGACGAAGGTACCCTTTTCGGCAAATCTTGGTGCATACTGTTTCGATGCTGATGCCCCTGCCGAGAAAATGGCGATGTCGGGACGAGCCGCAATGGCCTCCTCCACACTGACGACTTTATAGGTCTTGCCTTGGAAAACGATTTCCTTTCCCACGGAGCGTTCCGAGGCGGCCACAATCAATTCATCAATATGAACCTGCTGTTCATCAAGCACTTGAAGCATCTTCGAGCCGACCAATCCGGTGGCTCCCACCACTGCGATTTTCATTTTTTTGTCCTTTGCTATTTGGGCGCAAAAATAGATAAAATTCATGGAGTGAAAAACGACCTTCTTTGTTTTTAATTAATAATGTGTATATTTGCACCGTCAACCTCAACTCACACTTTTTCTTTGTGAAAGTAGGTTTGCAAATGAAACATTGTAAATCATTTGAGATTTGGGTACTAATAAAGCGATATGTTTCCTAATGATTGTGGCATGGCTCACCGTAGTTATGTCATGTTCAAATAATACCCGCAAAACTCATGTCCAAGTAATGTACGACACCACAAATCTGCGCAATGGCGACTTGTTGTTTAGGAACGGCATCGGGTATGAAAGTCGTGTGGTCACAGGCTTGAGTGATGGCAAATTCTCACATGTCGGGATAGCCTATCATGATGGAAGACAGTGGAATGTGATTCATGCCGTGCCAGGAGAGAATGAAAAAGACGAGCCGGAATACCTGAAATGTGAGCCCATCTCGGAGTTTTACTACCATACTCGGGCAAAGCTTGGAGGGTCGGCACGCGTAAGTTGCACTGACTCAATAGCCAACATCATAACAGAAATGGCACTTCACATCGTGAACAGCAAGGTCCTTTTCGACAACAACTATGACATGAACGACACCACTGAGTTGTATTGTACGGAGCTTGTGCGTCTCGTCTATCTTGCTGAGGACATCGACCTTTGCGATGATCGATGGCACAGGATTCCTATCCTCAACACCAAAGGGCATGTGATATTTCCGGAAGACATCTGGAACAGCCCATTACTCATCAGGAAAAGCATTTTTGACAACAAAATCAACAAACTTTAACTCATTATTAATTAAAAACTTACCACCATGAAAAAAGTAATTTTAGGATTCGCAGTAATCATGTTAGCCGTTGTTGCGGTCAGTTGCTCAAAGTCAGGCTCACCCAAAGACATCGTCACGACGTATCTTCAAGCGATGAAAAACAAGGATTACGAAAAGGCTGCCGATTGCTTCTACTTTGAAGGCACCAAAGATGAAGTCAAGGAAGCTAAATCTGAACTGGTCGACTTGATTGAAAAAGGCGGAAAAGGCGTTGAAGAAAAGGGAGGTATCAAATCCTTCAAAATCAATTCCGTAGAGGAAGATGGTGACAAAGCTGTTGTGAGAGGTGAAGTCATTTACGGCAACGGAGAAGTAGATGACGATGAGGTCATCGAGGTCAAGAAGGTCGATGGCAAATGGTACATCGACATGGATAAGTAACGGTCTTGGATTTCCTTATTTGATTAACAAACCCTATCCGCCCTTTCGCTCCAAGGCTTTCCACGGAGCGGGAGGGCGGATTTCTTTAGGCTTTCTCAAAAGAAGGGAACCATATAGGCTGGTGATAATATGGTCTCTTGGTCCTTTTCCAAATCTTTGGTATAGACGAGAATACGTTGTCCCACGCGGGATGCATATTTCTTGCAAAATGCATCTAATGATGCGTGTGATTTATACGCAGAAGATTTCACCTCTATAGGACAAATCTTTGTTCCTCTTGAAATCAGGAAGTCGATTTCATAATAGTGTTTTTCGTCTCTCGGCCATGTGTGATAATACAATCGATTGCCTGCTGCGGCCAACATTTGGGCTACAAGATTCTCATAAACATAGCCCAAATTGGCTGGTAATTTGTCGGTCAGCAGTTTTTGATAGATAATGTTTTCGGTGAAGTTTTTGTTCCAATAGGCGAGGGTGATAAACAATCCTGTATCTCCGACAAACAGTTTGAAACGGTTTTCGTCGCTGCTGAGCCCTAAACCGACGTTGGGGTCGTTGGAGTGGTGAACCAGGTTTACGGTTTTGCTGTCTTCAAGGTCGTTGATGAATTCTATCCGTTTGTCCTCGTTCAATCGTCCGATGGGGAAAGAGGGAACATATCGCATGGCATTACGGCTTAGTTGACCAGGGATGGATCGGAACATCTTGGAGACACGGCCCGAGGGGTCTATCTTATGGAAGTCGTCTTCATACAATTGTATGATTCTGCGCTTGATGGCATCCACTTGGCTTAGGTCTTGCGTGTCGAGATAGGTATCCACTGCCTGAGGCATTCCCCCTACGAGCATATAAAGACGTAGGTCGCGGGTTAAAGTTCGGTGTATCAACCCTAACGGCTGTTTGCGTTCCCAAAAAGTCTGCAACATCGGTATGGTTGTTTCGTCGCCGAGTGCCCATCGGAATTCCTCGTAATCCATTGGGAACATTTGTATGCGTTCTTCTTCGCTGGGAATGGTGATGGCTTCGGTGTTTTTCTTGATGCTGATGAGTGAGCCAGTCTCAATATAGTCATATCGTCCGTCTTCAACAAGGTACTTGATGGCTTGTCGCGCATTCGGACACTTCTGCACTTCGTCAAAGACAATCAATGATTTACGTTTTTTTAATGTCTTTCGATATATCGTTTGCAGATTCACAAAGAGAAGGTCTAAGTCCATCAGGTCGTCGAAAAGGCTTTTGACGGTTGCGGATGCTTTGTTGAAATCGATTAGGATGTAGGAATCGTACTCTTTTTTCGCAAATGACTCCACAAGAGTTGATTTTCCGACACGGCGTGCACCTTCTATCAACAATGCGGTCTTTCCTGAACTCTCTTGCTTCCATTGAAGCAGTTTGTCATAAACCTTACGTTTGAATATTCTATTTCCCATCTTTGTTTTCGTTTGATTTTCAGCGTGCAAAGATAGGAATAATTACGTTCCCCACAAGTTTTTTATTGTATTTTCTGCACTTCCCCACAAGTTTTTTATTGTATTTTCTGCACTTCCCCACAAATTTCTATGGCATTGAAACCTGAGAACTTCGATAAATTGCAATATTTTTGCTCATAAACTTCGATAAAATGCAGGATTTCATTCCTCTAAACTTCGATGAATTGAAAATGGAATTATTCCTTTTTTGAGGCGAGGGTTTGCGCCGCCCGCCTCTCTTCAGGTCACCTTTTGACTCCCTCGAATCTTCGATTTCAGGGTTCCGCAGCCCATCCGAGTCCTGAAAGGACGACCCTAACACAAGCAGGCGGTGCAACCCCTGCGGAATGTCGAAAAAAAATCCATTTTTTCATTGTGATTTACATTTTTTCTACCTTTGCGATTGAAATTTACAACAAACCTAATTATTCACTAAAACGTATCACAATGAAAAAGACTGTATTTTTGATGGCCGCCCTCATGTTGGGTTCAGTGGCCTTCGCACAGACCGTCGACAATAAACAAGCTGTCGACCAGTATGGCAACACAGTGGACGTCAAGACGTTGGAGGCTTCGAGCCGCGACGGTATCTTGGTGTTCGAATCCAAGGAAAAAGACTACAAACTCTGGCTCGACTCCAGGGTGCAGGTCGATTTCGGTCACTATTTTGGCCAGCAGGTCTGGGCCGACCCGATTGGCGACGGTGCCAGCATCCGCCGCGCACGCTTCGCCGTCAAGACCCAAATCACCCGCGACTGGTACGGTGAGATTGACATGGAATTAGCCAACGGTTCCTTTGAATTGAAAGACGCTCTCGTCCGCTACAACGGCCTGAAGAACTGGCAGTTCAGCATCGGTAGCATGAAGCCTGACTTCTCTATCTCGCGCAACACCTCCTCGCGTTACCTCGAGTTTTTGGAACGTCCGATGGTGGTCAACGCATTTGCACCAAGCCGTCACCTTGGTATCTTCGCCAAGTACAGCAACAAGTATTTTTTCGGTAGTGCCAGCATCCTGTTCCAGGAGATTGAAGGCCAGGAGACCCGCGACTATGTGGAGGCCAATAACAAGGACTACGGCATGGATGAAGGCCTTTCATACGTTGGTAAGATCGTGGTGCGTCCTATCAATGAAGCCGACTATGGTTTGCACATTGGCGGTGCGGTCATGTACGACTCCCCAAAGACTTCCGACGAGATGGGTGTCTATCACGGTACACGTTTCAGTTGCCGCAATGCCACCAACATCAGCCGTAAGAAGTACATCGACACGGATGACATCAAGAACACCGACCACAACCTGATTGCCACAGTTGAACTCGCTGGTCATTTTGACGGCTTGCGTGTCGAAAGCGCATGGATGTCGGATTGGACTTATATGATGAAGGATTATGACTTTACGAAACCTTATCATTTCCAAGGCTGGTATGTTGAAGGCGGCTACCTCCTCCTCGGCGGCAAGCAGAGCTACGACTCCGACGGTGCCAAGTTCAACCGCGTGCGCACTGGCAAATCCTGGGGCGACATCGAACTGGCTCTCAAATATGAATTCCTTGACATGAACGACTTCGAAGGCCGCGCTGTTGATCAAGCCATCTATGGTGGTTCCGCTGAGCTTTTTGGCGCAGCCCTCAACTTCTACTTTGCCAAGAACGTGAAGATTGGTCTCAACTATCAGTATGTCAACAACGACCGTTACGCCAACGGCAAAGGCAAGCTCTATGTCGGTCTCGATGCCGATGGCAACCCGACCAAGGACTTCACCAAGGTCGTGGCCAAAGACGGTCAGGCCGGCGTGAACTACCACATGTTGCTGGCTCGTTTCCAAGTCGCTTTCTAATCCATCAAATTGTCTAACCTTTTAAAATTGAGAATAATATGAAAAAGATAATGTTTGTGGCATTGGCTCTTTTGATGGGTCTTGCCTCCTGTGTCAAGGATAAGCAATATCCGGGCATCACCATTTCCAATGTTTCTTATGCGCCCACGGCAGTCCAAGCTGGCGATGACGTCACGGTGACGGCCACCATCACCAGTTTCAATGAATTTACGGCAAAATTGGTTTACATTGTTGCTGAAGGCACGCCGAAGGAAGTCGCCATGACCAGTGGAGCCGAGAAGGATGTTTATACAGCTGTCATTCCTGGTCAGGAAAATGGCATCACGGTGAGTTTCTATGTGGAGGCTGAAGGTACGTTGAAGGCCGAGTCGCCTGCCATGGAATACACGGTTGGCGCAGTCGCCATCGACTATAGCGTGCTCCGTCTCAACGAGCTGAACGGTAACGACAAGTTCATCGAAATCTACAACACAGGTGCTGAGGCTATTAATATGAATGGTGTTTACATTGAGAAGGACGGCACGCAGAACTGGTTAGCCGACAACACGGTGAAAATTGATGCTGGGGGCTACTTGCTCCTCTATAGCGAGGATGTCACGGCTGACCATCCGGAATATTCCGAGAGCCTGATTTTCCACAGCGGTCTCTCTGCTAAGAAGAACGTCCGCATCCAGCTCTTCACGCCTGCTGGTGTTTCCATCGACGACTTCAATTTGACCAACATTGATGCCAACGATCCGGCCTACATCCCCGCTCCGGCTTCTTATAGCCGCAACGCCGATGGCCAATGGTACTATGCCGATGCCACTCCAGGTGCAGTGAATGTGGATGGCACTCAACTCGTGTTGGGTCTTGAAGGCGGTGTGACACCTCCTCCGACTCCCGAAGAGCCCGACTACAGCAACATCGTCCTCAATGAGTTGAACGGTGACACCAAGTTCATCGAAATCTACAACAAGGGTAATCTTGAGCTTTCTCTCGAAGGTATGTACATCACCAAGGACGGTAACGAAGAAGACATCAAATGGACTGGTGATGCCACCCATATCGTTCCTGCCCATGGCTATATAGTGCTTTATAGTATCGATACTCAAGCCGACCATCCGGAACTTGGCGATAATATGTTCTTTAACAGCGGCTTGTCCGCCAAGAAGACCGTCCGCATAGCACTCTACATGGCTGATGGTACCGAAAGAGACGTGTTCACGAGAGGTTCCACGGGCGAATGGGGTCAAACCATTTCCAACGTGGCTCCGCAATCCTACGCCCGCACTCCTGACGGTGGCGACTGGAAATTAGCCGACCCGACTCCGGGTGAAGCCAACCCCGCCGAAGGCGAAGACATTCCGCAGGATTAATGTAGCAATTATTGATTGAATCGGCCCTTCGACAGGCTCAGGGACCTTTGCTTTTACGAAAGTTAAGGTCGTTGAGCCTGTCGAAACGCCGACATAGAATATTAAATCTTTGAATCTTAAATTTTAAATCTTTAAATACCCCTATGGCAAAAGAAGAAATGAAAATCGGCGAAGAATCCAAGCCGAGATTTGAATTCCGCTCCTTTGGTCAGTGCTTCTGCGAGGCCCACAAACGCATGGCTCGCCTCTCCGCACCCGTCCCCGAGAAGGTTTGGGAGCGCCTCAGCGACGAGATTTACATCATCTCCCGCAAGAACGACATCAACAACACCAAGATACGTAACGGCAAAATGGATATCAAGACCTTCGTCCAGACTGTCGACGGCCTCGAACAATGGAATCCCCTCATGAAGGGAGAGTTCCCCATCAGCCGCGAGGTGCTTGAAAAAGAAGTGTTTCCTGCCTTCATGGTCGAAATGCCTAAGCTGACGAAGGACACCTACACCTATGACGAGTTCATCGCCATGGTGAAGGCCAACCCCGACTTGGCGGCAGTGCGCGTCCACAAACGCCGCTTCGGCTACATGGTCAACGACACCATCTGCGAGTTTGGTGAGGTTCTCATCAACGGCGCCAAGGTGGTGACCATCAACTCCGAATCTACCGAAATCGAAGACATCAAGAAGACCATCAAGGACGTGGGTCTGGAAGGTGTCGAAAACATCAACTATTTACAGGCTATCAAGCGTGTCATCGGCATGTCCGACAAACCGCTTGCAAATGAATAAACGACTATGGCACAGGAAATTGAAAAAAAGTTTTTGGTAAAGGGTGACTTCAAGCCCGAGGCTTTCAAGGCCACGCGCATCACCCAAGGCTACCTCTCCAGCGTCCCCGAGCGCACCGTCCGCGTGCGTGTGAAAGGCGACAAGGGTTTCATTACTATTAAAGGTATCGGCAATGCCTCTGGTGCTGTCCGCTTCGAGTGGGAGAAGGAAATTACTGTGGAGGAAGCGCAAAGCCTCCTTGAAATCTGCGAACCTGGCGTGATTGACAAGACCCGCTATCTCGTCAAGAACACCGACGGCAAACACACTTGGGAAGTAGATGAGTTCTATGGCGACAACGACGGCCTCATCGTCGCTGAGGTGGAACTCACCGACGAGAATGAACCCTTCGACAAGCCCGCATGGCTCGGCGAAGAGGTCACCGGTGACCCCAAGTACTTCAACTCCATGTTGATGAAGAATCCTTATAAGAACTGGAAATAACCGACACGAGACTTTGAGACACGGGACACGGGACGGATTTGGTCTCGCGTCCCATGTCCCACGTCAAAAAACACTACCATGAGCACTTTCGACCCACTAGACATGAACAACTACAGGATTGAGAAACTGCCCAAGATGCAGAAATCATCCTTCGAGATCTGGATGGCACGCCTCGGCGGCCCCTTGGCCATCATCGCCTTCATCGTGATTTATTGGTGCTGCCACATCGGTTTCATCGACAACCTGAATACCGAGATGCTGACCGCCAAAGCCTTGAAGCGTTGCAACGAAATCGGCCTTGATGAATTCCTACGCACCAACTACGCCATGCTCGCCATCTTCGTCGCGGGTCTCATCCTCTGGATGACGGAAGCCATCCCCAACTACCTGACTTCCCTGCTCATCATCCTCGGCATCGTGCTCTGTAATGTCACCACACAAAAGGAAGCCTTGGCCCAACTCGGTCATCCTGTGATGTGGCTGAATATCCTTTCCTTCGTCTTGGCGAGTATGCTGGTCAAAACGCAATTTGCCAAACGTTTAGCTTTGGCTTTCGTCATCAAGTTCGGCAAGAGTGCCAAAGGTGTGCTTTGGAGTTTCTTGATTATCAACTTGGTACTCTCGGCGTTCATCTCAGCCACTACGGTGAAAGCCACCATCATGCTACCCATTTTCATGACCGTTTGCGCCATCTATGGTGCGTCCAATGGCAACCGTAACAATTTTGGCCGTAACCTCGTCATCCAGAACCTCTTCCAGGTGAATATCGGTGCCAATGCATTCTATACCGGTAGCGGTGCCCACCTGCTCGCTATCTCGCTGATTGCTGGCTTCGCTGGCAGTTGCGACTTCGGCTACTCCGACTGGCTCATCTCTTGCGGTCCGATGAGTTTGCTTATTTTGGTCATCGGCCTGATACTCGGCATTTATGTCTTCTTCCCGATGAAGAAAGAAGAGCAAAAGCCTCAAATCGAAGGCGGTTTGGAACGACTGAAGGAAGAACTACAGGCAATGGGCAAGATGAAAGCCGAGGAATACAAGGCCGTGGCTATCTTCGTTTTGGTGCTTTTCTTGTGGGTCACTAAAGGCACGTTCCACAACATTGATGAGACCATTGTCGCCCTGTTGGGTGCCATCATCGCCCTGCTGCCAGGCATCGGCGTGGTGAAATGGAACGATGTCGATATCCCTTGGCACTTGATGCTTTTCTCGGCTGGTGCTTATACCTTGGGCTCAGGTCTCAACGCCACTGACTTGCCCAACACCATGGTCAATGCGGCCTTCGACAGCCTCGGTATCACCGCCAACACGCCATTCTGGGTGCTCTATGTCATCCTCACTTTCCTCATGATGTATTCGGGTTTGGTCTTCCAAAGCAAGACCATCCGCACCATGGTATTTGTGCCCATTGCTTTGGGCGTAGAGGCGCGTTTCGGCTTTCCTGTCATGAGCCTTTCCCTGCCAGTAGCGATGCTCATCGAACACTGTTACGTGTTACCTTTCAACAGCAAACCTGCTGCATTGCTTTACAACACCAACATGTATAGCCAAACCGATGCCTTCAAGTTTGGTATCACCATGATGACCATTTCTTGGGTGCTCATTCTCGTCTGGGGCGAGACGGTGCTTCGTTGGCTGGACATCACGCCTGGGTTGTTCTTTCTGAAATAGGAAAGTGTTCGCGGCGAAAAGACCTCCCCATCCCAACCTCCAGCGCGTCGCCAAACGCATAGAATCAAGATGGGGCGGCTTTGTTTTTCTATTCTTTCACCACCACCCGCACCGTATGGTTTCTACCATCGACGTCGGTAATGCGTAGCAAATAAACCCCTTTCACCAAACCATTCACATTGATTTCATTGCTGCCATGTACACGCTTCACCAACTGGCCAAGATTATTAAAAACATGAACTTCAGCGGGTTCGAGGCCATTGATGTGAACCATTTCCGTAGCGGGATTGGGCCAAAGTTGCACCCTGCATTCCGGCTTCTCGTCCAAGCCGACGCAATCCGAATAATAGAATGTGGAAGTGTATTCATCCCCGTATGCACGCAATTGCCAACTCAGCAGCTTGTTGTAGATCGGCAACTCCTCATCCCAAACCATCATGATGCCCGCAGTGGCTTCAACCGGCACAGTGAGGTCATAGTTGTAGGCCATCGCGCTCTCAAGTTCCCAATCCGTTTGGTTGTAATAGTAATCCTCCGATGCCAAGACATTGCCGTTGGCATCGTAACTGTATTGCGTCCGGTTCGTATACATCCAGTCGTCAAGGTCGTAATGGGTTGCTGAGGTTTGCAAAACACAATTTCCGACTTCATCGTATTCATACTCAACCTTGTAGCTTTCTATCCATTCGCCTTCCCATTGGCTTTGGAGTTGCTGTTGGCATAGCCCGTCGTCATTATAGGAGTAATCGTTTCTGGTGAGAGGCATCCAGTCCGTTTCTCCATAATAATAGTAGATGTCGTTGATGAGCTTTCCATCCTCGTATTCCCAAGTCATTCTGGCAGTAGGTAGCCATTCTTCTTCGTATTCGTAACCTTCCGAAAGCACCATGTGGCCGTCCGCATCGTATTCATAAATGTATTTCCCAGAGACCTCCCAATCGCCGTTTTCCATAAGTTCAGATTCGAGTTCCTCTGAAAGCCAGCCGTTTTCATCGTATTTGAATTCCGATTTCATCCCATAGTCGCTGCTGTTTTCCATCCACATCACTACGCGGTCCAGCTCATCGTAGGCAAGTTCCTCGGTGTAGTCGAGAACCCATTCGTCATTCAACCAATAATAGTCGATTTTCACGCAGTTGAGACGGTTGTCATACTCAAATTGGTGTTTCTGGAAGTCGCCGTAAATGCTGTCCAGCTTCTCGCTAAAGGTGTTGGTGTAGCGGTTTAGTCTTTCCACTTGCGCGATTCTTTCTTTCAACGATTGTTGATGTTTCGGTTCATGCTTCAATTGTTGTGCCGTAAGCGACACGACGCAGCACATCAAGGCTGTGAAAATTATGGATCTTTTCATTGTATTATGATTTGTCATTTGTTAAACATCTCGTCTTTTAGGATAAGCGTATAAGTCCTAACGCCATCATACCCTTCATCATCTGGGCTGCATTTCCAAGCCGCTCGCGTGAAGAAATACCGCTGCGCATCGCTGGCATTCTCGTCATGGCGATAAGTAATGGTGGCTGCACCATCGGAACTGCGCGTAAACCTCACGCTGTCATATTCAGTCGATAAATAAGTAAAAGCGTCTTCCGTTGAAACACTTCCCACCCCAGTATAATGGTAAATTGGAAGCTCTTCATATTGCCCGTCTTGTTCATTTTGTGGTGTTGGGTAAAACACTGCAAAATGATCTCTGACAAGCTCTCCCAAACTCCAAGCTTCAAAAGTGACGGTGTCAACTGAAGAAGTTGGGGTGCAGGTGGCTATAAAACCAACTGGCACCTTGGGAGTGCATGAGGTCATGAAAGACACCGTAAAAATCATTGCCGCTAAAAACACCAGCAGCGTTCCGAATCTGAATTTTCTGTTGTTCATAATAACTTTAATTTTAGGTATTAATAATTTGTTTTGAAATTCATGCCGCAAAAGTATAGCAAAAAATCGCTGTTTTTCCAAGATCTGGGTCCATTACAAACTTTTGTAAAATCATCTATTTGATTTTTAATCTGTTACTATTTTGTTTTACAACATTTAATCATCCTCATTTGTCGCTTTCCCACTTGCTCATCCCACCATGCAGCACCTTCCATCGCTCCATCCGCTCATAAAACTTCCGTATTGAGTCATTTTCCATACTGTCCATGGAGGCTGTCCCCTCGTCATTGCGAGGAACGAAGCAATCCAGAGAGGAGGCCTTGTCTTTGGGACTCTGGCATCCCAGCAGCAGAAGCGCAAGCAGGGCAAAATACAGTTTTTTCATGGTATCATTGTTTTTTTAAATTCCATGTGCGAAGCGAAGGGGAATCTCTATTCTTTCACTACTAACCGAGCTGTATAGTTTTTCCCATCCACATCCGTGATGCGCAACAGATAAATGCCTTCCGCTAAACTGCTCATATCGATTTCATTGCTGCCTTGCACCGTCTTCACCAATTGCCCAACAGCATTGTAAACCTGCACTTCGGCAGCTTTCGTCCCTTCAATCCTCACGAAATCCTTGGCAGGATTGGGATAGACGGAAATTTGGATATGGCTCGCTTCGCTTTCATCCACCGACATCAAACCGTCCTCAATGAAATTAGTGAACTCGTTCCAATAGGGTGCGCTCTGGTAGTCGGCAAGCGTCCCGACGGGGATGTGGACAGGTATATCTCGCGAAACCCCACTAAAAGCGCTATACCAGCACTCTGGCGGAACCTCGCAATGAACTTTCAGGCAGTTCAGCCTGTTGCAGTATTGGAAGACTCCCGATCCGATGCTGTCAACCTCCGATTGGATTTCCACCATTTCCAGGCGAGTGCAATTGTAAAATGTATTCCCTTCAATGGTTTTCAGCGATTTGGGAAGATGGATTTCTGAAAACCCTGAATTGGTAAATGTGTATTCGCCAATAAAGGAAACACCGTCGGGAATATACAATGCACCCGTGCAATAGGAGAAATAAAAAGCGTATTCCCCGATATACTCCAAGTTCTCGGGAAGGTTCAAGGTGCCTGTGAAATGCGCATATTTGAATGCCTCGTCTTCAATGGAGATAACGGATTGAGGAATGACAAGATTCCCTTTGTTCTCAACGGCCTCAAACGCCATCGCTCCAATAATGGTAATATCCTCGGGAATAACGGTGGTTTTTGTGGCCTGAACGAGTCTCTTCGTTTCCCGCTCAATGACGGCATTGCTTTCGGAATAATAAACCGGATTGTTCTCATCTACTTCCAAGGTCACGAGTTTTTCGCAAGCCCAAAAAGCGCCAGGCGCAAGATAGGTGACAGACTCGGGAATCCATAAGGATGTGATTTTCCAAAAACTGGCAAAGGCCTTTTCTCCTATGGCAACCACCGAATTAGGAATGCTGACACTTGTAATCTCACTCATGGAATTGAAAGCCATTCTGCCTATAATGGTTACGCCATCAGGAATTTCCAAAGAGCCCGTGAATCGATAGCAACCATCAAAAGCATAGTATCCGATGAAGGTCACTGTATTGGGAATCACCAAGGTGCCTGTCATCCCACCGCATTGCCTAAACGTTCCGTCGTCAATGACGGTAACGGTGTAGGTTTGTCCTTCGTAGGTCACTTCAGAAGGAAAAACAATGTCGCCCACAGGTTTGTCGTAACCCTCCCAATAATCCAGCGTTACATAACTATAAGGTGCGGGATGTGTCAATGCCACCTCGTAATTGACAGAATCAATGATTCTATAATACAAGGTTTGCCCCGTTTCGCACTCGGTGCTGAAATCGTAACCAGTCCAAGGACTATAGTGTGTCCAAGGTTGGATTTGTCCGTAACTCGTCGCCGCCAAAACCATCAGGCAGCAGACCATCATGATTTTCTTTGTCGTTTTCATATCGCTTACTTTTTTTGAAATTGAAATTTTTCGGCAAAAGTATAGCGACCCGCCGCGCGTGTCAAGAAAAACAATGTGCGGATTTGTGCGTGTTTTTGGTTATCGTCTTGATAATCTGTCAATTATCAATACACTTTTGAAAACTACCCAAAGCGTTCAAAATGAAAAAACTCAAACAAACGATACTTCTGTAGTAAGGTTTCTTCGTCCTCCTTGCCTTAATTCAGGAGTATTGATGCGAATGTCGCAGTCCACTACGAAGATTGTTCCTGATGCGGATTTGATGACATTCTCATCGTGCATGTCGCTCAAGTAAATGTCGGGAGTAGCGTATGTCCAATTTCGAGCGTTGCAGAGTTCAAACCCCATCTTCCGCATATAGTCGGCAATCTCTTCATCCGAAACATGCGACCCTTCTATGAAAGGTTGCTCTACGATGATTTTGAACTCACCGCCTGCCGTGCGCCCATAGCCCAGCACCGTCAATGCCGTTTCGAGGAAATAAGCGTTGTGCAAGGTGATACGGTCAAGTGCAAGGATGGGCTGGATGAAATAGTCGAGGCCGATTGATTTGACAAGCGTGGCACCGTGGTCGTAAACAACTGCCTCGCCGCCTTCAGCAATCTGCTCGCCCAACATGCGCGGCAGTGAATCATCAATGCAATCCGTCCAACAGCCGACGGCCTTGGCCCATTGCTCTATGCATGAAGCCTGTTGCGCTCCCTGTTGGCGTTCTCTTTGGAAATCATTGACTCCTCGTGCAGCCTCTCTATCTGCTTGACTTTCTGCTCCCGCGAGAAGGGATGCAACGACATGCGTAGCACCTCCCTTTGAGCAGCCATGCTGTTCGAACGGTGAAAATCGTTGATATACAAGTTTCCCATTGATAAATAGTTCTGCATAATGGTCAAGTTTTTGCAGGCCTTCAGGGGTAAAACCCTCCGCAATGATGGCATGGATTGACTCCCAAAAGTCCTTGTTGTTCATAGTGAGTTAATTTCGAGCGCAAAGATACGATTATTATTTAGATTGTGCAATAGCGCGAAGCGTGGTTGTAAGCGGCTCGTCACTGCCGAAAATGGCCTTCATTTTGCGGGCGCGTTGCGATACGGTGTTGTAGGCGCGCTGCATCAAAGCGGCCACATCAGCGTCAGAAAGGCCCAACAGATACAGGCAGCAATAATCCAAGTCGCTGCGGGTGAGGTCGGGATAGGCCTTGGCGATGCGGCTCGTGAACTGCCCGAAGTGGCGGTCGGCAGCCTCCCGCAACGCCGTTACCTGTTCCTTCCCCAAGGCATACTCCTTGTAAACCGTGCAGTCCATCTGCGACTTGAACTGCCCCTCGTTCACCCGCTCCATGATCAAGCGGCAAATCGGCTCCTCGGCAAAACTCGCCGCCTGCGTTTCGGGCTTCGGTGCCGTGTCGTTCTGTTGCCGCACTTGGTCTTGCAACTCGCGCAAAGTCTCGTTGCTCCGTTTCAGCCGTCCCGAAAGCGCCGCCTGTTCCATGCGATGGCTTTGGCGTTCCTCCTCCAACCGCCGCTGCGCGTCCGCCTCTTGTGCCGCCAAGTGTTTTCTGTGTCTGCGCCGCATCACGATGGCCACCGCCAAACCAATGGCCAATAGTAGCGGCACTAATACCATAAGCGTCAGCCTCACCGCCTTCCTTCGTTCACGGAGCGAAGCCGCTTCCTGCTTCTCCTGCAAGTAGTTCTGGAACAGGTCGTTCAGTTTCGAGACTTGTGCTTGGTTTTCGGCTGCTGCGGCTACATCTTCTATGAGGAATGGGGCATATTGGTTGGCTTTCAGTGTGTCGCCTTCGCTAATGGCAATGTCATGCAAAGTCTTTGCTGCAAGTTTTTTATCAATGGCCTTCTCTGCAAATTCGAATACAAGTTCCTTATAAACTTTGGCAGAATCGAGTTGTCCTGCATCATTATAGACATAGCCA
>JAEEGG010015135.1_pt1 | contig 16230 bp, 9 predicted proteins | sample 9134161 | NCBI WGS metagenome assembly JAEEGG01 (sample SAMN16246543, study PRJNA631951) | gut metagenome | biome: gut microbiome; feature: rumen; material: CR-attached | host: Bos | place: Iran: Karaj | collected 2018-10
GCCGACCACGTTCCAGTCATCGTCGCAGTAAAGTATCAGGTGCTTGGTATCAGGATCATACAGACGGGTCTGCATAATATCTATAAGTTCAAGTATGTTCTTCTTCAGACCGGGATCCGGCCAGGCGAAGTAGAGATTCGTGAAACCCTCCATCAGATGGATATGGGTGTTCATAGTCTTTGTTGCATTCTCGTGCTCGTCGACGCCCACAACGTCGGTGTGGCTCCAGTCGCGGTCAAAGACCTCGTAGTATCCCTTGCGTGAGGTGTCGTGTGTTCGTTTCTCAAGAGTGTAGTATATCTCTTTTGCGGCTTCGAGGCTGCTCACGTCGCCGGTGGCGCGGAAATGTTCCGACAGGCCGTATACGGCGAAGGCGTTGGCGTAGGTCTGCTTTGTGCCGTCAGACATATTGCCGTCCTTGTCCACGTTCCAGAAGACTCCGCCGTAGCGCTTGTCGATGAAGTGTGCCTTGAAATACTCAGCTGCGCGGTCGGCAAGTTCCTTGTATTCCGGCAGGCCGTATATCCTGTAGGCTCGGGAGAATGTCCAGAGGATGCGGGCATTCAGGATGGCTCCCTTGTCGCTTTCCACTGCGCTGCCGTCGTTCATTACGGTACCGTAAAATCCTCCGGCAGGGTCAACTGAATAATCCATCCAGAAAGGAAGGATATTGCCGGTAAGGTTTTCCTCGATAGACTGCGAGAGATTCTCAATTTGGCTGCGGGTCTGGGCCGGAAGGACTGCAGGAGCCAGCAGGGCCAGAATAATAACAAATACATTTATGCGTTTCATAACCTCAAATTTACTGAAAACCCTAATAAAAAAGACGGCCCGCGAGCCGTCTTTTTCTATGCTTCTTGAGAAAAACTATTTCTTGATGAACTCGACGCGGCGGTTCTTGGCGCGGCCTTCGTCGGTGCTGTTGTCAGCTACCGGCTCGTGACTGCCCTTGCCGACGGGACGCAGGTTGAAGGGATCTACGCCCTGGCTCTCAAGAGCCTTGACAACGGCTTCGGCACGCTGCTGGCTGAGAGGATCGTTCACTGCGTCGCTGCCCTGGTTGTCGGTATGGCCCTGAACCTCGAAGCGGGCAGTCGGATTCTTCTTCATATAGTCGGCCACCTTCTGGATTTCCTCCATAGATTCAGGCTTGAGGGTAGCCTTGCCGGTCTCAAAGAGGATGTTGTTGGTCACGAACTTGCCGGTTTCGGCGATGGCTTTTTCAACGGCTGAAGAATAGTCAGTGGCATTGCGCTCATACAACTCAACAGCACCTTTGGCCATAACGATATTGGTCACGAAGATGCCTTTGTCGCTGTCAGATGAGCCGTCAATCCACCATTTACGCGGTTGGATCATATTAGGGATATTCACGATGCGCTGATAGTTCAGATACATCTTGAACGCACGCTTGTTGAAGGAAATGGCGATATGGTTCCAATCGTTCTTCTTCAAATACTTTTTGATGACCTGAGTGCCTGGTGCTCCGTCCATCTTGTTGCCATTGGGATTTTCTGCTCCCCAGCCCCAGGAGATGCCGTTATACTCATTGCCATAGTATGGATGGTATTCCGGACTCATACGGATGTCAAAGACCCTTCTGTTCTCGGCGCCGTCCATAGCCAGATCCAAAGTGGCATCCCATCCAGATCCTTCCTGTGCAGGCTGCGCCAGCACGTCAAACTCAATGGTGAATTCTTCGGGCAGGTACTCTTCTTCTTCCATCAAGGGCCGGATTCTGGATCCTTCAATCCGGATGGCTTTCCTGCCCAATATATTGACGACTTCGACGGAACTGCCGGACAGCAGGTCCCACTTGGAAGGGAACTCGCCCATCTGCTCGCCACTGAGGTCATCTGTGAAGAAAACATTTTCACCGCGCTTGAAGTCGCTCTTGGCTTGAATCTCTGCGAAGTCGACAGCTTCTTCCTTGGGTGCAGCCTCTTCGATTTCTTCCTCGTCAGCCGCTACGGTTTGCCGGTCGGCAGACTTGTCGTTATTCTTCTTGTTTCCGCCGAGGACTCCGTCCAACGCTTTGTTGACACCTTGCTCAACCTTGTTGCCAAGATTGTTCTCTACAGCATTTTTGGCCCTTTCGCCAAGATTCTTGAGAAGACCCTGCGCACTTGCAGTGCCGCAGATAAGAAGTAGGCTCGCTACGAGCAAAAGAATCTTTTTCATTGAAGTATGGCTTTGATTAATATTCAGTGGGTTGCACTAAACAAAGTTAGTTTCTGAAATCCATTATTACAAATTATTCCCTGACAAATACGGGGATAGCAGTAATGTCGACGGGAACATCTGCGTAGCGGCCCCCTTCATATCGCTGTCCGCTGCGGGTGTCGGTCCATCCGCCTTCATTCTTAGGAAGGTAGACTCTCCAGCTGCTGACACCGGCTTCGGTGACGGGGCATACCAGATATTTCGGGCCGAACATAAATTCGCAGTCCTGCCTGAGGGCCTCCGGGTCGTCGGCAAAGTCGAAGACGAGAGGACGCATCAGGGTGTATCCTTCTTCAGAGACCTTTTGGGCGCAGTCCAGGATGTAGGGGCGGAGCTGCTCGCGTTGCTTCATAGCAGCAGCCATCAGGTTGTAAGTCTGTTCACTGTAGCGCCAGGGCTCGGTCTGGCTCATATATCCGTGGACTCTCATAAAGGGCAGGAAGACCGAAGCCTGCACCCAGCGCACGAGCCTTTCCTGATACTCTTCGGAAGTATACTGGTCGCCCGGACGGAAGAAGCCTCCGGCATCGTAGGTCCACCAGGGAAGGCCTGCCGCCATCTGGCCGAGGCCGCCGGCAATCTGCCTGCGCAGAGTGCCGAAGTCATTGCCGACGTCACCGGACCAGGTGACTACGCCGTAGCGCTGTATGCCTGTGAATGCGCTGCGGGTGAGGATGACGGGCTCGTGGTCGGGAGTGACATCCTTCAGTCCCTTGTACATTGTGCTGTTGACCATCAGAGGATAGACGTTGCGGTAGAGTTCTCCGGGAACTTTGTCGGGGCCGACCAGCCTGCCGGCAAGGTCGTCATTCTCGGGCTCAGTGGCGTCGAACCACCAGGCGTCGATGCCGTAGGGGATGGCGAGGCTGTCGCGGAAGCTCTGCAGGTAGAATGCAGCTGCCTCGGGCTGGAAGAAGTCAATCCAGTCAGTGCCGTCGATATAGTAACCGCGCTCGTTCAACTTCTGTCCGAGAGAACAGTTGCGGTCGACCTTCGACCATACTGAAATCATAAAGCGGGTGCCCATATCGTGCAGGGCGGAGGTCAGCGCTGCCGGGTCAGGGTAGTGCACGCGGTCGAATTCCATCGAGTTCCAGCCGGTATTGCCCCACCACTGCCAGTCCTGGACGATGACGTCCAGCGGAAGGCCGCGATCCTTGAAGCCGGCGGCATTCTCGAGAATCTCGTCCTGAGAGTGGTAGCGCTCGCGGCAGTGGATGTAGCCGAACATCCAGTCGGCCATCCTCGGAACAGGGCCGGTGAGCGTGCGGTATGTAGATATGACCTGGTCACCGCTGCCGGCGAAGACAGTATAGTCAAGCGCGGCTGCCACAGGTGAACTCAGGGTTGTCTCGTCTGTGACCTTGCGCCAGTAGACCTGCGGATTGTCTCCGCGGACTCCTTCGACGCTCAGAGTATGGCGGCCGGCCGGAACCGTTACGATGACAGACGCAGTGGGCGGCAGCCAGGTGTTGGAAATATCGATGACCGGCACGTCGTCTATGGAGAGGAAATGCCTGCGGGCCATCTTCTGTCCTACGTCGAGCAGAAGGGCATAATCACCGTCCTGCGGTATTTCCAGCGTGCCTGTGAATGTCCTGGAAAAACGCATTTCGCGGCGGTTGCCGGAAGTGCCGGTAGCGTTGACAGTCTGGCCTGCGCCTTCTTCGGCAGGGGTCAGGACTACGCTGTTGCCGGCCGGATTGAAATCGGTAAGACCGTAGTTGTTCCAAAGCAGTCCATATCCTTTGCTGGACATCACGAACGGTATGGCAATCTGAGTATTGACCTGAGTCAGGCGGCGGGTGAGGCCTCTGATGTCAAGATATCCGTCCTGGAACTGTCCGGTGCCGTAGAGGTGCTCATCCTTAGGGGATACGAAAGATTGCGATACGGCGTATACCGGCACATCCTGAACAGTCGAGGGCTGCAGTTTGCGGCCGCCCGGCACTTCGCTCAGCAGCACGTTTCCCTGCGCATCGAGGAAAGTCAGCGTGCCGTTGTCGTTTGAGTAGCGCACTGTCATCCGGGCTGTGCTCAGCTCTGTGGCGGCGTCACTCTTTTTTACCTTGAAAGCAGGTGTGCGGACTTTTTCAGTGTAGACCAGTTCTTCGGGCAAGGTCTGGCCGTCAGGGATGACCTGGACTCGCACGGCGTTGGAATAAAGGGGGCTGAGGACGAGGGTGCCGTCGGTTGTCTGGATCTTGACAGACTTGCTGCAGGCGCAAAGGCACAGCGATATGATGCACAGCGTCAGAAAGGCTGGCAGTACGTGTTTGGAATAGTAGTTTTTCATAAAAGTAAAAGTAATAATTAACTTTGTGAAAAACCAACTATGATGAAAAAGAACAGTATCAAGAAAGTGCTTTCTTTGACAGCGGCATTGTTGCTCGGCAGCGTGCTTGCCTTCGCCCAGAATGCGCCTCAGGCGCAGCAGTTCAATTTCCCGAAACCCGACGTAATGTTCGACATCTGGCCCGACGGTGCTCCGACCGATAACGGACTTACCGGAGAAGAACAGGATTTCGGCAACCACGTGGCGAATGTCACCAAACCCACGCTCGCGGTGTTCCTTCCCGCAAAGCCCAACGGACTGGCCATCCTTGTATGCCCCGGAGGCGGATATTCTTCAGTCTGGGACAAGACAGAAGGCTATGCCAATGAAAAATGGTACACAGACCGCGGAATAGTATACGCAGTTATCAAATATCGTCTCCCCAACGGCCATCACGAGGTTCCGCTGGATGACGTCCACGAAGCTATGCGTATCCTCAAGTCTCACGCGGCTGAGTATGGCTTCACCAAACTGGGAATTGCCGGCTGCTCCGCAGGCGGTCATCTCGCCACAATGGCGGCTACGCACTATACCAGCCCCGAGGAGCGCCCCGACTTCCAGGTGCTGTTCTATCCTGTAGTCTCATCCGATCCGGCAATCGCACATATGGGCTCCATCATCAATCTTCTCGGCCGCAATGCCCCCAAAGCCCTTGTCGAAGAATACAGCAATGAGAAACAAGTAACCGCAGACACTCCGCCCGCATTCATAATGGCTAACTCGGACGACCGTGTCGTGCCTTGTGAGAACAGCATCAGATATTACGAGGCTCTGCGTGCCCATAAGGTTCCGGCAGCTCTTCACATCTATCCTGTAGGCGGCCACGGATGGGCCGACCATCTTGACTTCCCTTACCGCGAAGCCTGGCTCCACGATCTGGGCATCTGGCTGGAAGGACTTGTGGATTAAAGGCTGCTGCTGACGTCCTTCTTGATGGCGTTGTAATATGACTGGCGGTTGTTGAAGCCGGATTCGAGAGCTACTTCATCTATACTGGCTTCAGGGTGCGCATCCCTGTAGGCTCTGGCGTGGGCCAGACGGCAGTGGTTGACATACGAAAAGAAGCCGCCCAGGCTCTCGTTCAATACACTGGAAACGTATGTGCGGTTGTACCCGCACAGTTGGGACAGCTTCGATAAGGTGAGGTGGCTGTTCAGGCAGGCCTTTTCTTGCTCCATCTGAAGGCGGATGGCCTGCAGGATCTCTTCTTTCCGCTCTTGCGGCAACAATACAGGCTCCTTGCTTTGCTCGGTCTGGTCGGCTTTCACCTCCGCCTCCACTCGTTCTACTTCTACCGCACGATGAGGGGACAGTGATCCGAGAAGGATGATGACCGACAGGACGGAAAGCATAATGAGGGAGAAGGACAGCACCGACGGCTTTCCGTTGAAGGTCGCGCTCCAGCTCAAAATCATATGTAGCAGAGGAATGATGATAAGTGACTTGGCGTACTCGTGCGGGAAGTCTTCAGGGTTGGAGAAACTTTCTTCGGAGAATTGGCTGAGGGGCTGGATCATCATTATCATTGCAATAATCAGACTCAGCAGATAGAATACAGCCAGCAGGCCGGCGACAATGAAATAGATGCTGCGGAACATACCCTGCATCTGCTCCCCCGGGATGAGGGTAGTCACAAGGGCGACGACACCCATCAGGATATATGTAATATACATCGCAAGGGTGGGCTTACGCCACCAGTTTTGCTTCAGTACGCTGCCGAAATAATTGAAAATAAGCACCGAGCAGAAGAGGGGAGACGCCAGCAGCAACATCATACGCAGCTGGAGGACCGCGTCGGGATCCGAGGGAAGGAAAATGACCGGAATGAGGGAAAGGTTGGAAAGGGCGCAGGCTACCAGCGTTCGCCAGGAAGGATAGTAATAATCCGTATCCTGGATTTGTGGTGCACATTTGTGCCCCCAGCGGACAACTGCCACAATCACGCAGGTGCTCAGGTAGGTAGCCAGTGACACACTTAACAACAGATCCTGTAATGAGTATGATATGGCCGCTGTCATTCCTTATACACCGTCGAACATTCGGCCAACAGATCATTCAGCGCCTTCTGGTCTGCCGGATAAAACTTAACTACCGGACCGATTATGATTTTTGCACTCTGACCAAGCCTCTTTTCCAGCAGTTTGTACTCTTTGTATACTTCCAGCAGGTTTTTGGCCTGCTGCTCATCCATCGGCATATCCAGTTTTGCCTCCCGAAGCATAAAACGGCTTTTTGCGGCTACTGAAAGTTCGACATTCAGCTCCACATAGCATATCACATCAAAAAAGACCTCGGGAGAGAAAGCATCCTTGACAGAAAGCAGGAAGGTGCCTGTCTTGGTATCGCTCAACTGTCCGGCCCGGATGGACTGCAGCAGCTCCACCTGCTTGTCCAGACCCTTGTCAAGCCAGCGGTGGATCATATCGCCGTCATACTGGTAGGTCCACATCAGCAGCGCTGCCATAGAGCCGAAGACAACTATGAACTGCAGCAGCGGATTGAAGTGGAAAGCGTTGTGAATCTCGTGCAGGGCTGGTGCGGCCAGCAGCAGGAATACCGTCAGCCACACATCTTTCCGCCGTATTTCCAGACGAGCACGACGGCGGCCGGCCAGACGGACCGCAAACATCAGGGCCGCGGCGATGATGGCGCTGCATCCCATATGGATCAGTGCAACTTCCAGCCCGCGGAACAGGACGGTACCCATACTCATCCCGTCGCCCAGCAGCAGATAGAACACGTTCTCCAGAATGGAAAAACCGCCACCTACGGCGGCGCCGCAAATCACGCTGTCAATAAAGAACGCAATATGTTTGCGACGGGCCAGGATCAGCAGTGGGATGGCTTTAACTGCCTCCTCAAGCACCGGATTGACATAATCAGACACACCCTCAGGAAGGAGCCGCCCTGTCACCTGGAACAGGCCGAAGCAGGCCAGAGCCGTCAGCATACCGCAAAGTACAAGCAACAGCAGACGCTTCACGCTGATCAGCGCAAAATTGTCCAGGAAATAAACTACTGCGATGTAGAGGACAACGGGGAGCAGTGCGGCGACGAATTGCATCAGAGAAGCTTGAGTGAAACCATTATTTCGTTGCCGTGGCGGCCGGCAGGGAACCCTTCAGGGGCAAACAGGTGACCGAAGCCGACCGAGAGCGTGGTTTTGAGATAGTTCATAAAGACCACTTCCGAGGTAAGCTGGACACCCGCACTGTAGTACATCGACTGGGGCAGGCCTGGATTCCAGGTCGAAAGCCCTGTGCCGAAGAATGAGCATTGGATCCAGGTGGGATAGCAGAACAGTGCTCCGAAATTGTTGAGACGGATAGGACGCAGGTTGAGCTCCGCAGTGGCCTTCGCGTATGAGTGAGCCTGGATGGCGTCGATGCCAGCACCCGGCATTGCCAGCGATGTGCGGTACATAAAGGCATTGCGGTGGTCAACGCGGTTGTTGCGGAAACCGCCGAAATAGGTATTGCCGAAAACAGTCTGGGCATCGCCGAAGTTATGCCCGGCAGCAGTCCTGATCCAGAAAGAGTTGTTGCGGTCCACCGGCAGCAGGACACCGAAGTCGCCGGATGCCTCCACTGAAGGGAATACGTGGCCATTGGCCAGATAGCCGTAGCCCTGAATGCCCAGATTGAAGCCTTGCTCAGGCATCACACCGCCAAGAGAGGTGCGCAGCTTGGATATTTTGCCGTAGACAGATGCCGTCTGCATCGATTTGATGTCGACTTCTATTTCCTGATACAGCGGCAGGGCGTCCATATCGCCGTAAGTTCCAATCGAGAAGCCCCAGGAACGTGTATACGGCGCAATCATAGAATTGTTGTGGTCGTATGCCAGCGAGACCATATAACCCTTGCGGCTTGAACGCATCGGTCCGGCAAGGTCGTAGAAATCAGTGTGGTTCCAGGCTGCCTTGAGCGTCCAGAAGTAATACTTCCATTCGAAATCGGCGTGGACCTTGTTTTTCCAGTCGTTGCTGCTCCAAGGAGACATACCCAGGTCCAGTTTGATGCTGCTAAGGCCAACGGGATCCTTGAAGAAGAGACGGTAACCCAGCACCGGCGTCACGTGGTTCCAGCCTTTGGCGTCGGTGAAGCCTGAGATAGTGGGATATGCCCCGGCAAAACGCATCTCCTTGAACACATTGTAAGGGGTGATGCCGTTGTATATATCGCCGAACTCTATCTGGGGAAGCGGTTCACGGAGCAGACCCACCTGCTCCAGCGCCTCTGCGTTGTTCTCATAAGCCTTCTGACCGTAAAGCTCCACGGCGTTGGCGTCTTCCACCACTTTGCGGTCGAGTGTCACCGGGCGCATACCGTCCCTCTCGAATTCGAGGGCGAGGAGTTTGTCCGGAGCAATCTCAAGCGGTGCGAAGAGGCCGATGTCGGTGTTGGTGAGCATATCCATCTCTCGGGTTTCAATATTGATCTGCCAGAGATTGGATACGCCGGTGTAATAAGAACTGCCGATGAGGTATTTGTCGTCCAGCGAGAAACGGAACTGTCCAAGGTTTGAATCCTCCCAGGTGACCAGCTCCACAGGCTTGAAGATAGCCTGGGCCAGTTCTTCTGTATTGAAGAGCATCAGCGTATGCTCGCCGTTGTCACCCTGGCGGGTCATCGAAAGATACTTGCCGTCGTGGCTTACGTCCACGTCGAAGACGCTCACTCCGAACGGGAAAGCATATATGATCTCGGGATTCTCGAGGTCGCGGTCCAGACGCACTATGGTCTGGGTTCCTCCGTTGGATAAAAGGCCGTAAAGACAATCGTTGGCGTTGTCATATACGATGTTGTTGATCCGCTGGAAGGTCTTTTTCTTTACAGTCTTCTTTTTCTGGATGTCAAATATGGCCAGGCCGCGCATCTTGGCGTTGTTGAAGGTATAGATGATGCGCCCGGCATTGCGGTCCAGAGCTACGAAGGCCGGATTGTAGAGCTGGATGCCGTAAATATCGCTCAGTTTGCGTTCCTTGCCGGTGTTGAGGTCGATCTCGGACAGATGCGCAAAGCCTCCGGGAGCATTCGATGCCGCGTAAGCCTTGCCTGTGGCCGGGTCATAGACGAAGGGAGATACGGAGCCCATCGGATCCCGTGTCAGCGGCGTGGTTTCCGTTACCGGGTATTCGCGGACTGCGGCCAGATTCTCCTCCTGATGCGCCCGTTCGTCTTCCTTCCACTCATTCCATACTTTGCGAAGCGGCTGCCCGTATACTTTTTTGAACTGGCTTCCGAAGAATGTGCGGCTGTCGGCCGTGCGGTTGTAGAAGCTGATCAGATTGTCGTAGCCGTATTCCTTGGTCAGGTAGTTCACGAAGCGGGTGCCGTAGAGGTAGGCGTTTGCGCCAACCTGAAAGTCCATTGTCGAGCCTTCCGTCTCCAGACCCACTACGGAGAACAGCTTGTCTCCGCCGTCGATGATGCTGCGGAAATACATCTCGTCATAACCGCCCAGCGCGCGTCCGACACCGCCGCCCAGCCAGGTTTCCAGGAAACAGGCAATCCCCTCGTGATACCAACGGGGGGAATACCAGCGTGGAACGCTCAGATAGCTCCACAGGGCCGAGATCGGCTGGGTGTTGTCTACGGTTACCTTGGTGCCGAAGAACTTGCGCCAGCCAAGGTCCTGACGGTTGTATTTATCAGTCATAACTATGTGAGTGTACTCGTGGCAGAAAAGCTGCCGGTAACGCTCACCCGACGGATTGACATAATACGACATATTCAGCGGAGCCATTCCGATCTGGATAAGGGAACGAGGCAACGGCGTCGCTCCGCCATTGCCGTCGTCTTCCCAGTCCGTGAGCAGAAGTAAAGGCGCTTCCGGGACATAGATGGCATCGCTGGTCCAGATCTGCTCGTGCAGCGCCTTTCCGTTCTGATACATGCGTATCATATGGGGGATGTACCTGGACAGGTTCTTGTCGAAGAACACCATCTGGACATCATCCGTAGTGTATTGGTAATATGTTTGAGACTGCCCCCTGGAAACTACGGGAAACAAGAGAAGAAGCAATACTGCAATCCTGATACGCATGCTGGTAAGTGATTAGTAAAAGTTCAAATGGGGAACTTCACCCATAGTTATTGTCTTGATGCTCTCACCAATTATAAAAGTCTCATTGAAAACATCGTTTGATTGGATTTCCCCGGCCCCATGCTGAAGAGTAAGATGATTGAAAGAAGACACTACGCTTGGATTGATCATAGACATCACCTGTGTTGCCATCTCGCCCAGCGTAATACCAGCCTGCTCACCCAGCGTAAATTCAGCCTTCTCGCCCAGCTTTGTACCAGCCTGCTCGCCTAGAGTAATGCCAGCCTGCTCGCCTAGCGAAATTATTAAGTTCTCCCCGAGAAGATCAGTGATTTCTTGTTCGTTCAGTGGATTCTCGGCTTTGGCTGCCTCTTGCATAGTGATACTCAGAGCATCATTTTGCATCATAAACAGATCGTTCATAGTTATGCCCTTATAAGCATCACCCAACTCGGTGCTCACGTTGATAGACTCACAGAGCACGAAGACTTGGGCGAGACCGAACTGAATGTGGCCATCGAATTCTTTCAAGGCGGCAGCGCCTTGTTCGCAAGTCAAAAGATAGCCCTTGTCTTCCAGCTCCTTGGCACTCTTTTCGTCACCATCGAGTGCAGCGGTCAAACGTTGATAATCCACCCATTGGTCGCGGACAAACTTGAGGCGGTCGTTTCCTTCAGCCTTTTTGAGATAGTTGTCGGCCGTCTCGATGAAGCGGTCGGCAAGCTCGTTCTGCTTCTGAAGGGTCATATAGGCCAGGGAAGCGTTCATCGTGTTCTGGGCCAGATCCGGGCGCGACTCCCCTTCAAGGGTGGCGTTGATATCGTCACCGGCCTGTGCGAGTGATGCGCAGACGTTCTTCGCGGTCTGGCGTGCTTTATCCATATCTTTAAGGGTAGATGCAAACTCGGCAATCTGACCGGCCACTTCGTTGGAAGCATCCACCAGATTGGCGAACTGCTGTGCGCGGGTTTGCATTACAACGTATGATACTACGACGCCGTTCTTGTATGATTCGTCGTTCAGCATCAGTTCTTCCATATTCGTAAGACTCTCGGTCGCAGTCTTGCGGGAGAAGCGTGAAGATTTTGAGATGTCACCGCTGGTGCTGCCGCTGTCCACAGACCAGTTCACGAGGGGTGATACAATAAAACCCACGGCGCAGATTACAACCACCGTGGACAGAATGATAAGACCTTTTTTGTTTTTCATGGTATAAATATATGTATTAATTGTTTATTCCTGCAAAGAAATGTTTGTTGCCTTGCGCTTGTTTTTTCTGATACAAAAGTAGGTTGAAAACGAAGCAGCCGTGTCAAACAGCGTCAATTGTCTGTAAAAATGGCGCAAATTATGCGTGTATTTTTCCTATATTTGGTGCAGAGAAACAATTACCTACTTTTTATGATGAGAAAAACGATATTCCTGGCAGGCTTGTGTCTGGCCCTGCTCCTTTCAGCCTCGTTGGATGCACGCGAGGTTATTTCGATGAATGAGGCGTGGAACTTTACTCCCACCCGCTCTGCCGGCGGTGGACGCTGGGGCGGTTTTGCTCGCGGAGGTGCCGGCGGTGGCCAGCAGGTTGTAAACCTGCCCCACACCTGGAACGCAGAAGATTTTATGAACGACGGCGGATACCGCCGCGGCTACGGCACATACACCAAACAGTTCGACGTCCCCGACGAGTACCGCGGCAAACGGGTATTCCTTCAGTTTGAAGGCGCTGGTTCGCAGGCGACCGTTATGGTGAACGGCAAAATCGTCGGCGAACACAAGGGAGCCTACAATACCTTCACATTCGAGGTTACCGATTATCTCCGCATTGGCACGGCAAACAGCCTGACTGTGATCTGCGACAACGAGCCTGTTTTTGACATTGCTCCGACCGCCGGTGACTTCAACATCTACGGAGGCCTCTATCGCGATGCCTGGATGATAGTTACTGACGAGGCCTGCATCTCTCCCCTCTACTTCGGATCGAACGGAGTGCTGATCTACCAGCCCGTAGTCAATGAGAAAAGAGCAGAAGTGCGTGCAGAGATACATCTTTCAACTTCTAAAGACTACAGCGGATGCGAGGTTTACTTCGCCATCGAAGATGCTGCAGGAAAGATTGTGGCTGAGCGTGCTTCAACCCTCATCAACAACGATCTGGCGATCTGCGCCCTCGGAGTTGACAATCCGCACCTGTGGAACGGAAAGGAAGACCCTTATCTCTACAAGGCTGTCACCGTGCTGAAAAAGGACGGCAAGGAGATCGACCGCATCGAGGAGAACATCGGCTTCCGCTATTTCTGGGTTGACAAGGACAATGGATTTTTCCTCAACGGCAGGCACATCAAACTCCACGGAGTATGCCGCCACCAGGACTGGGCGGGCATCGCATCGGCGCTGACAGAGAAACAGCACCTGGCCGACTACGACCTGTTCGACGAGATCGGAGCCAATGCCCTGCGTCTTGCCCACTACCCTCAGGCTCATTTTATGTTCCGCGAAGCCGACAGGCGTGGCTTCCTGGTATGGGAGGAAATCCCCTTCGTCGCCGGCTATGTGGACTATGAAGGATTCCGCGACAACCTGCGCCTCCAGCTGAAAGAAATGATCATACAGAACTTCAACCACCCTTCAATCGTGTTCTGGGGCCTTTTCAACGAAGTTCATGACAATATCGACGCTATCGTGGCTGACCTCAACGCCATCGCCCACGAGCTCGACCCCGGCCGCCTGACCACCTGCGCCACCGACCAGGAGCACACATATATAACTACCACCGACGGCACCGGCTGGAACAAATATTTCGGCTGGTACTACGACACTGTGGCAGATTTCGGTCCGTTCCTTGACGACTGGCACGCCCGCTTCCCCAACGCCCTCATCAGCATCAGCGAGTATGGCGGCGGCGCCGCCCTGTCGGTACACGTTGCCAAGTACGGTCCCGAGCAGGAGGTCGACGTACGCTCAGTATCCCGCGGCCACTGGCATCCCGAGGAGAAACAGACCTACATCCACATCAACAACTGGAAGACCATTGCAGAACGCGACTACGTCTGGGGCTCATTCCTGTGGAATATGTTTGACTTCGGAAGCGGTATGCGTCAGGAAGGCGACGTCAACAATCTCAACAACAAAGGCCTTATTACCCACGACCGCCAGACCAAGAAGGACGCATTCTTCTTCTACAAGGCCAACTGGAACAAGGCGGCCCAGACCGTACACCTCTGCTCGAAGCGCTATACAGACAGGGAGGAAGACACCACTGACGTGATTGTTTTCACCACTGCTCCTTCGGCCAAGCTCTATGTAAACGGCAAACTTGTAGGCAATGCCAAGACCGACGCCTACGCAACCGTCTGCTGGCCCGACGTCAAACTCGCAAAGGGCCGCAACGATGTGGTAGTGAAGACAGCCCACGGAGAGGATTCAGCTGTCTGGACAGTCAAATAACAACCTGGATATGAAAAAAACATATTTGCTCATAACATTGCTCCTTATGTCATTCGTTGCATCCGCCCAGACCGTAATAAAGCTCTGGCCGGACGGAGCCCCCGTTTCCAACGGTCTCAGCGGTCCCGAAAGGGAGATGGAAGGCGGCCGCATCGGCAATATCAGCGACCCCGAACTGCTGGTATTCCCTGCAGCGCAGCCTAACGGACTGGCTGTCATTATGTGTCCCGGCGGCGGCTATTCATACGTAGCGGCCAAGCACGAAGGCACCGATATGGCTGAATGGTTCAATTCGCAGGGCATAACCTACGCCGTGCTGAAATACCGTATGCCCAACGCCCACGCGGAAGTCCCCCTGATGGACGCACAACGGGCAATCTCACTGATGCGCTCCCACGCTGACGAATGGGGCTTCACCAAGCTCGGCATTATGGGCGGCTCTGCCGGAGGTCATCTTGCCGCCACTGCATCCGTGCATTTCACTGCCAAGACAAGGCCCGATTTCCAGATACTGCTGTACCCGCTCATAACCTTCGAAGGAAGGGTGACGCCTGGCGGCCGCAATATGCTGTTCGATATGTATCCTGACGAAGAGGAAGTCTATTATTACTGCTGCAATGAGTTCGTGACCGCGAACTGCCCGCCCGCAATCATCTTCCACAGCCAGGATGACCCGACAGTCCCCATCCACGACAGTGAGATTTATGTAAAGGCCCTTGAGGATAACGGCGTGCCTGTGAAATTCGTTATCTTCCCCGACGGCGGCCACGGCTGGGGCTTCAAGGATGAATTCGCCCACAAGCAGGAATTCACTTCAGCGCTGGCTGAATGGCTGAAACAATTCGCTGAATAAGCAACTGAAACAAATTATAACCAACAAAAAATGAAACGTCTGTCATTTCTGATCTTTGCAGTTATTGCTGCTGCACTGTCTTTTGCAGCCAATGCACAGAGCATGAAACTCAACGACCTCGGCTATTTCGAGGCACGCGGCACGAATGTGCTGATGTACAACAATATCTACAACGGTGGATTCTACGATGAAAAATTCGCAGGTCTTGAAATTATCCAGCGCGGCAACCGCATCGCTACCGGCGGCGGCATCCGTCTTATGAACACTCCCGAGCAGTGGGACATATTCGGAGTAGTAAGTCCCCGAAGGATCGACACCACCGAAAGCAGTGTTGAAGTGACACTTACCTATGAAGATTACGGATTCGCACCCAGGCTCAAGGTCCTTCCCAAAGACAAAGGCGTTCTTGTACAGGTGTGGCTGGACAAGCCTGTTCCCCAGGAACTGGTGGGCAAGGCAGGTATGAACCTCGAGTTCTTCCCCGCTTCGTATTTCGGGAACAACTACCTCGTTGACGGCAAGGCAAGGATCCTTCCCAAGACCCCTATGCACGATACTGAAGTACACCCCGTATCCGAGAAAATCACCCAGTATTTCGGAGAATCGACCTTCGATGACCGCGGTCGCGGCGACTTCCTGGTTCCCCTCGCTATGTCGACAGGACATCAGATTGTCCTGGCACCTGAAAACGACGCCCTTCGCGTAGGAGTTACTTCCGACCTCGAAATCGGCATCTATGACGGACGTCACCTCGCCCAGAACGGTATGTTCGTGCTCCGTTCACTCCTGCCCGGCGGCAAGACCGGCAAGGTTCTGGAGTGGTATCTTGAGCCGAGCATATCCAAGGACTGGATCCGTCCCGCGAATATCGGCTTTTCTCAGGTCGGATACACTCCCGCCCAGAAGAAAGTTGCCGTGGCAGAGCTTGACAAGAATGATACCCCCGCCAGGACAGCCAGACTTCTGCGCGTGAATCCGGATGGCAGCAAGACTGTGGCCAAGACCATCAATGCCAATGTATGGGGTGAATATCACCGCCGCTACAACTATGTACAGCTTGACTTCACCGACGTGCGAGAACCCGGCCTGTACTGCATCGACTATCAGGGAGTGGAGACCAATGCATTCCCTATCGACAAGGACGTCTACAGCGACAAGTGGCATCCTTCAATGGACTTCTCGCTGGTTGTCAATATGGACCATATGGAGGTGAATGAGGCCTACCGTATCTGGCACGGCCGCGCCAATATGGACGACGCCCTTCAGGCTCCGGCAAATGTCCGCCTGCACGACGGCTACTATCAGGGTAACGAGACCAATGACAAATACA
>JAEEGG010015138.1_pt1 | contig 16227 bp, 17 predicted proteins | sample 9134161 | NCBI WGS metagenome assembly JAEEGG01 (sample SAMN16246543, study PRJNA631951) | gut metagenome | biome: gut microbiome; feature: rumen; material: CR-attached | host: Bos | place: Iran: Karaj | collected 2018-10
ATGAAATCTATTTGCGCCGTTTCCTATGGTGGGCATATAACGACCTGCATCGGAATCATCAATATGTGCGTTTGAAGTATTTCCTCAATGGCTTCATGAGTTTTGGCGTATGGCATTGCAACCGTCGATTGCTTTTGGAAGGCGAGAAGTTGTTTTTGAAGAACTTTAAGGATTTCAAGGACAATTTAGAACGGCTTCTTGCATTGCTTGAAAAACATCCTGATGAGCAGATTGATTTGGAGCTTCCAGAGATTCATCGTGAGTTACGCCAGTTTGATAAAACAAAGGAACTACTTGAACAGACGGGCAGCCGTACGCATTTCACCAACGAAATGCTGCGACATTCCAAATGGAAAGACTCTCGAGTGTTTATGGTTTCGGGATAAAAAGTGATCAAAAAGATCTGGATCCTGTCTGAGACATCGAATAATTGACAACCAACTCGTATTCTCCCTCTGAAAAAATAGAAGAGGATGACTGCTTTTGTAGTCACCCTCTTTAATTTATTAAATAGTACACTCAAAGAATCATTCTCCGATGCCACCACCACCAAGATGCCAGTCATTATGGTGCCACGTTGGTGCATAGCTAAGTACATGTTTATGGTAGCGAAGGCCATTATGAATGCAATAGTAACCTGTACCTTCAAATCCAACAGGTGTACAATTCATTTGAGGAGTAAAATAATGTACGTGATAATGCTCTTCGCACATTGGCCCAGCAGGCATGGGGAGATAGCCATGATCGCACATGTAAAGAGGATCAGGGCAGTAGAAGCAATGAATAAACTCATGATCTCTTGAGTCAATGTTGACATCCTCATCTGTAATATTGATATAGGTTGTAGGAATTTCATCTACATCTGATGAGGTTGTTTTCTTGCACGAACTTAGGCTTAAAGCCGAAATAATCATTAGGCCTGCCGCCAAAAAGGTTATTATAAATTTCTTCATAGTTGTGATGTTTTATTGTTCAATAATCAGTTGTTATTCTAAAATTCACGCTGCAAAAATAAGGATATTTTTCTTGTCAGCAACATATTTTTTAATTTTTTTATTTCAAAACGAATAATATACTCTTTCTAATATAGATATTTCTTTCCAAGAAGATTGAATTGTAAGCAAAGCCCTGCATTGACATATTTGAAATTTTTCATACTGGCCTGCAATCGCACGTGTTGCCATAACAGCATATCCATCCCCAGCAAAAACTCGTTGCCCGTATATTCAGCAATAAGCCTAGCCTGAGGAAAGAATGCCGGCCTGAAAGTAATGCCAGCTACTATTCCGTTCCATTTCGAGTTGTAGTCACGATAGAAATGTCGGTAGGATAGCGTTACTCCTAATTCGTTATTAGAAAAAATGAAGTGTTTGGTCGCAGCGATGTATAAATTCATATAATACAACTGAACATTGGGCCTGTCTTTATAAAATGCAGCTGTCCAAACATCGTTGCAGCCAATGGCTACTGACGGATAGTATTTTCCTTCCTTTAGAGGTTGAATCTTTACCGATGCATAACGATCTTTGCTCCACTTGATGTTTCCTTGGGAGTCCTTGCTTCTAATGCGTTCTGTGCAAACATAACTTAACTCCAACCAACTAAATGGTGTCAATCCTACATAATAATCAAAGGTGTTATATTTTTCACCATTATAGAGGAACCCTATATCAGGCATCATGTTTTTGTTGAGGAAATGTGCGCCGATTAAGGCGTCACCTTCGTGGTGCATTTCAGCTGAAGGAATATGTATCAATCCTGAAGTACCCGTATATTGCTGAGCTTTGCTATTGTTAGGCAACACCCACAGGAGCAATAGTACTATAATAATATTAAAATGTTTCATTCTTTGTCTCCTTTGGCTTTTTTATTCATTTCTATTATTCTAAAATCAGGCTCCATGGTGTGACTACCCCATTGCAGAAAATCGCGGCTGAACCATCCATCGCGTTCGTTTTCTTCTGGGTCGGTGCGGTACATCCTGTTGGTATATTGGTGATACATCACTGTGTAGGATATACGGAAATTGGATGCAGGACGGAAATTCACCATTCTGTGTTTGCGTTGGTAGGGTGGAAGCGCGATAACAAACCTGAATCCAGCATCAAATTTGTCATAATTGTTCCATCGACCGTAAATTGAAGCCGTGGCGTGATTGAAGTGTCGCATGATTTCCATCTCAAAGCCGAAGTCATTATATATATATTTTCCAATGGTACCACGGAATTGGGTGTTCCAACGTGGCAAATAAAAGTCACCACCTATTGTACCAACAAAGCGGTTTGGTGCTACTATTTCCCAATATGGAGTCATGTAAACAGATCCAATAACTCCAGCCTGCCCTTCAAAGGCAAACCAGTCGCACAAAGGCAGAAAAGCCTTCAAATCTAACCCGTAACGACTCGAACTAAATAGACCTGCACTTGCTTTCAAATATAAGCTTCCTAATCGAAGCTCTTTACTGAGGTCAAAAATGTTGAGATGAACATATTTATAGCTATTTCCATATTGATTCACGATGGGGATGAATACTTGCCCAGATATTTGCCAATGGTCGCCAAAACTCCATTTGAATCCAGGTGAAAGTCGTATTAGGAATTCATATTGTGTTTTGTAATTGATGTCTCTGAAATTGAAATCTACACCTGAAAAGAAATCTATACCTTTAGTGTTGGTCTGACCGATGGCTTTGGGTTGCCCTGTGCACAAAAATGCAAGCAAAATCACGAACCATAGGAAAGGGCGTTTAAATAATGATGAATACAGATGATGCATTTTTACAATTATGTTTTATTTTGCTGCAAAAATAAATGAAAATCCCGAATTACCAACTTTTTATTTGAATTACGATTGTTTTTTACTCTGCCTCCGCAAATAATCTGCGGAGGCAGAGTGATGATAATCACATATCCTTTTCCCAATCTATCAGGAACAGGTCGTTGACCCAGATTTCGGTGACGGAATGTCTCTGACCTTTGTCGTCAGTCCATTCGTTGTTGTGGAGGCTGCCGTCTACTGCAATCCGCTTCCCTTTCTTCACGTTCTTCACTACGCGATCAGCTACAGCACCCCATGCCACGATGGGGAACCATTGGGTGTTGTCGACCCATTCGCCGTTCGCATTCTTTTTGCTTTCCGTTACAGCAAGGCTGAAACGAGCCTTTTTGCTGTTGTTAAAGTTCTTCACTTCGGGCTCTGCACCCGGGCGGCCAATCAGCATGACCGAATTTCTCATTGTACTCATGTCTTTATGTGTTTAATTGTTATTAATAAGGTGATTAGTTGTTTTGCTCTTTACCCCAGTCCAAGAGGATGAAGTTGTTCAAATGGATTTCTGTTGACAGGTGGCGTTGGCCGTTTTTGTCGACCCATTCGTTGTTACGCAAGGTGCCATCGATGGCGATCTGTTTGCCTTTTTTCACCACCTGTGCTACACGCTCGGCGGTCTTGTCCCATGCCACCACCGTGAACCATTGGGTGTCTTTCACCTGCTGGTGGTTGGCATTGCGGCGCGTTTCGTTCACAGCGAGGTTGAAACGTGTGACGATGCGGTTGTTGTTGAAGGTTCTCGTTTCAGGTTCTGCACCCGGGCGGCCAATCAGCATGACCGAATTTCTCATTGTACTCATGGTTGTGTGTGTTTAGTGTTTAATGAATAAGTTTATTTTGTTGTGTCGCCCCTTGATTGGTTTGACGATGCAAAGTAACAACACTTGTCAAGACTAAGCCGTTGATTAAACGTTTGTAGTCGACAGTAGTCGTTTGTTGTCGTTTGCTGTCGGATATATTATTTGTTATCAGTTGATTAAGTTTTTCACTTTTTTCCACAACTTTTTATTATTTTTGCGTCAAAATTGAAAAACATAGTCAAATGGCAAAGGACTTGAAACCTCATATCGGCATTTTTGGACGCAGAAATTGCGGCAAAAGCAGCCTGATAAATCTACTAACGGGACAAAATATCGCCATTGTGAGCGACACAGCGGGTACCACTACCGATCCCGTCAAGAAAAGCATTGAGATTTTCGGCGTTGGACCGTGCGTGCTCATCGACACAGCTGGCATCGATGATGTGGGGGCGTTGGGACAGCAGCGTGTTGAGAAGACGATGAAGGTGCTGGAGGAAATCGATTGCGCTATCCTCGTCGTCACTGGAAATAATTTCGCTGAGCCTGAGAAGCAACTGATTGCCCGAATGAAAGAATTGGCGGTGCCGTTTTTCATCGTCCACAACAAGGCCGACGAAGAGCCGCTTCTTGCTGTAGTGAAAGCAGTGATGGAGCAGAATACGGGCGCTAAAGTGTTGGATTTCAGTGTTTCAAGAAACGATGACATTGCTCCTCTGGTCGAAGCATTGAAAAGAGCTATTCCTGAGAGTGCCTATCAGAAAGTTTCCTTGTTGGGTGGTATCATCAAGCCCAACGAGGTGGTCGTTTTGGTCTGTCCCGTTGACTCAGAGGCACCTGAAGGCCGATTGATTTTGCCCCAAGTGATGGCCATCCGTGACGTGCTTGACAACGAATGCATCTGCGTGGTGCTGAAGGAGACCCATTTGCAGCAATATCTCGACACCATGCCCAAACCTGCCTTGATTGTCACCGACAGCCAGGTGTTTGGCTTCGTGAGCAAAATCGTACCTGCTGACATTCCTTTAACCAGTTTCAGCATCGTCATGGCACGTCTGCGTGGCGACTTCGACAATTATGTGAAAGGTACCCCTTATCTCTCCCAGTTGAAAGATGGCGACACTGTGCTATTGCTTGAGTCGTGCACCCACCACAGCACTTGCGAGGACATCGGTCGGGTCAAGTTGCCTCGCATGATTTTGAAGTTCACGGCAAAAGACATCCGTTTCGAATATGTGGCGGGTCTGTCGCCCATTGCCAACCCCGAAAAATACGCCATGGCCATCCAATGTGGCGGTTGCATGAGTACACGCAAGCAATTGCTCAACCGTACCAATCTCTTTGTGAATCAATGTATTCCGATTAGTAATTATGGAATGGCTTTGGCTTATATGAATGGCATCTTTGAGCGAGTGATGGAGCCGTTCCGTTAATCTTGCTTTTTGAGATATTCCAGCAGTCCCGTGCATCCTTCCAAAACATCCACCCAAGTGGCCTCAAAGTCACCTGTGTACCATGGGTCGGCGACATCGCCTGGTCGATGCGTGTAATCCATCAACAAACTGATTTTATGATCAATATCCTCGCCGAACATCCGTTTCAGGTTGCGGAGGTTGTTGCGGTCCATGGCGATGATGTAGTCATAATAGAAATAGTCTTGCCGTGTCATCTGGCGGGCGGTCTTGCCCTCGCAGCCGATGCCGTGCTCAGCTAACTTGCGCCGTGCAGGCGGATAGACGGGATTGCCGATTTCCTCTGTCGAAGTGGCGGCAGAAGCAATCTCGAATTGTTCGCTCAAGCCAGTTTCATCGACGAGATGTTTCATCACAAACTCGGCCATTGGGCTGCGGCAGATGTTGCCGTGACAGATGAAAAGGATCTTTATCATGTATATAGACTGAATAAACGTGCAAAGTTAGCAAAGATTCTCGTTTGCAGGGTCGACAAATCCATTTCCAACAAATTTGCCGCTGCTTCATAGACCTTTTCAACCCCGATTTCCGTCATGTCGGTTTCAAGGAAAAGATAATCCAAATCTATGAATTTGAATGATTTATGTATCTTTCTTTCAGGATGCAGCAGACTTTCGCCCACAGAAAGATAAATCCCCTGCCCGATGAGTTGTTTTACATCTTGTTCGGTGCCGCTGAAACCATGAACAATCCAAGGTTGCTTGGCTTTGTGTTTCTTCCGCAAGGCGATGATTTCGTTATGGCTTCTCACATCATGCAGGATCATGGGCTTTTGCAAGGCTTCAGAAAGGTCGATTTGTCGCTCAAAGAGTTTATTCTGTTGCTCAAAACTCGCTTTGTGCATCTTGTCCAAACCTGCCTCACCTAGGGCAATGACTTGTGGCTGTTGCAAGTTCTCTTTCAGTTTGTTCAAGGCTTCATCAACTTGAAAATCAGCCTTATCCAATGCCCATGGGTGGATGCCGTAACTGTAATAGCCTTGTTCGGGACATGGTGTTTCCAATTCCAAGTTGACGATTTGGATGAGATTGTCGCCAGACTTCAATGTATGGGTGTGTATGTTGATAAAAGGGCTGTCCATGGCTGCAAAATTAGAAAAAATCCTTACTTTTGTCGCATGGAACAGAACCTCCTGCAAACGAATATCGCCTATCTGAAGGGCGTCGGGCCGAAGAAGGCCGAAGTCCTGAAGAAGGAGTTGGGCGTGCATACCTATCAGGATATGCTCAACCAGTTTCCGTTCCGTTATATCGATCGCAGCCAAATCCAAAAGGTGGCTTACATCAACGACGATACCGTGTATTATCAACTCGTTGGCACCATTTCCAACATCAAACTCATTGGGGCGCCGAGGGCCACACGTGCCACGGGGCTTTTCAGTGACGAGACGGGCAGCATCGAAGTGGTGTGGTTCCGTGGTCTGAAATGGATCAAGGATCGCTTCAAGCCGGGCGTGAAATATGTGTTGTTCGGCAAAGCGAGCGAGTTCAACCACAACTTCAACTTCGTTCACCCCGAAATCGAGGAGTACGACCCTAAGGACCCGCTCATCGGTGAAGGCTTGCAGGGCGTCTACAACACCACCGAGAAGATGAAAGACCATGGCCTTGGCACGCGCACTATCGCCAAGTTGCAGAAACTTATTCTGCAACAGGTCTACGAATACATTCCCGAGACCTTACCAAAAGCCCTCATCGAGCAAGAGCAACTGATACCGCGCCGCTACGCTTATTACGAGATACACCTACCCTCCAACAACATCGAAATCCAGCAGGCCACGCGCCGGCTGAAATACGAGGAGCATTTCTTCTTCCAACTGAAGCTGCTGCGCAACAAAATGCACCGCGAGCAAGCCATCAAAGGTCATGTTTTTGGTATGGTGGGCAACTATTTCAACGAATTTTACAAAAATCATCTGCCCTTCCCTTTGACCAACGCCCAAAAGCGTGTCATCAAGGAAATCCGTAAGGACTTAGGCTCAGGGCACCAGATGAACCGCCTGCTTCAAGGCGATGTGGGTAGCGGTAAGACCATCGTCGCCCTCATGGTGATGCTCCTTGCCTTGGACAACGGCTTCCAAGCCTGCCTCATGGCACCTACTGAAATCCTCGCCACACAACATTTTGCTACCTTGCAGGAGCAGCTGAAGGACATGAATATCAACTTCGCCTTGCTGACTGGTTCCACCAAAATTGCGGAGCGTAGGAAGATCTATGCTGGTTTGGCCGACGGCACGATGCAAATCGTGGTCGGCACCCACGCACTGATTGAAAGCAAGGTGGTGTTCAAGAACTTGGGCTTGGCCATCATCGACGAGCAACACCGTTTTGGTGTGGAGCAAAGGTCAAAATTCTACGAGAAAACCGAAATTCCGCCCCACACTTTGGTGATGACTGCCACGCCTATCCCACGCACCCTCGCCATGACGCAATATGGCGACCTTGATGTCTCCAAAATCGATGAGTTGCCTCCTGGCAGAAAGCCTGTGCAGACTTACCATGTCTATAGCGATGACCGCTACCGCATCATGATGTTCATGAAGCAACAGATTGCGCTTGGGCGACAGATTTATGTGGTCTATCCCTGCATCAAGGAGTCAGAGAACACGGATATGATTGCGCTGCAGGAGGGCTATGAGGCCTTGCTGCACGACTTCCCCGAGCCGCAGTACAAACTCTGCGTGTGCCACGGCCGGTTGACTGCCGAGGACAAAGACTTCGAGATGCAGCGTTTTATTAATAGGAATGCGCAAATCATGGTGGCCACGACAGTCATCGAGGTGGGTGTGAATATCCCCAATGCCACGGTGATGATTATCGAGAACGCCAACCGCTTCGGTTTGTCGCAGTTGCACCAATTGCGTGGCCGTGTAGGTCGTGGCGCCGACCAGTCCTATTGCATCCTCGTTACCGACCATAAGTTGACCGCTGACGGCAAGACCCGCATGAAAACCATGTGCAGCACCAACGACGGCTTCGAAATCGCCGAGGTCGACTTGGAATTGCGCGGCCCAGGCGAGACGGGCGGCACAAGGCAATCTGGACAAATCGAGATGCTGATTGGGGACCTTCAAAAAGACGGAGCATTAATCCCGCAAGTCCGCGAGGCCGCCATCCGCCTCTTGTCCGACGACCCGAAACTCATCAAGCCAGAGAACAGGATGTTAAGGGAGCATTACAAGGAATTATTCGCGCAGACGTTTGATTGGAGCCAGATTGGATAAAACCTCACTCAGAATCCGCAGAAATGCAAAGCATTCAACGAAGTTAAATCGCAGAAGCCTGCCGGACGCAAACTTAGCGTCGCTTTGCGCTTCATATAGTTCTGCGATTTCTGCGTGCAAAGAATCATTTCGCTTTCCGAAACGAATAAAACTTGTTCGTCAAATAGCTGAATGTCACGCAGATGACAGAGATGATGACGTAGGAAACGGTCGGCCACCATTGGAACACTTCGACGAAGAGTTTCAGGCCGAAGTAGTTGATGAGGATATTGCCCACAGTGACGAGGAAATACCTGACAATCTGCGTCCTGCCGCGCAAGGTGGAGCCTGAAAAACTGATGTGTCGCGCCATCCAGAAACCTGTCAGAAAAGTAATGGGGAACTTGAACACGAAGGCCGCGATATGGGGCGTGAAGGCAATGAAACCGAGGTCGAAGACTTGGCCTTTGAAAACGAAATGATAGAAAACATAGTACAGCACCCATTCCAGCACAAGATTCATTCCACCACAGGCTGCATAGCGGAACAGCTCGAGGCTCATCACCTTGCGGAAAGGCGGATAGAAAAAGTCGATGACCGTGGTCAAAGTGCGTTCTATCCAGGATTCTATGTTTTTTAAGGCTGACATTGAGGCTGCAAAAATAGAAAATTAGAGCCAAATAACATCAAATCCGCCTCTCATAGATTCCCTCCGCCCCTGCATGCCAACGTTGGAATGACATGGGAGGCTAAGTAATTCATTAGCTTTCTCAACATCATCCGTAAAGCCCAACACATAGCCGCCACCGCCTGAGCCAGAGATTTTTACGCCAAGGTTGAAGTCATAATCGGAGGTAAACAAATCCAAGGTGTTATCCGTTATCATCGGGCGGAGGAATTCCAATTGGCCCTTGGTGAGTTGTTTCAACGATTTGAAAAACAATTCTTTATTGCCTGAAATCATCGAATTGATGCAAGAGGCCACGCAAGGCACATACTCCGATTGGAAACGGTTCAAAAACTTAGGATTCTCACGTTGCGCCTTGAAATGGTTGACCAAAGGCTTGGTGTTGCTTTTTATCTTAGTGTCAATCAGGCAGATGTGGATGTCTTTTTTCAGGAAATCATCCGAAAGCAACTCGACTCCATTTGGCGTAATCTTGAACGGCTTACCCAAATAGCATTGCAAGGGGTCGATGCCGGAGCTGCTGCCGTGGAAATGGCTCTCCATTTGCCCGAAAAGCGTCTTCAATTGAAGATAGTCTTCTGTTTTCTGTAGAGCATAGCGGTCATAAACGGCGGCCACCAAAGTCCCAGAACTACCTAAGCCATAGCCCGATGGCACATTGGAGGAGAGAAAAAGACCCTCATCCAAATCCTTTCTTAAAGATTGTAAGTCAAAGAGACTTGACAGTGCTTCATTTTCAGAAAGGTATTGGCAAAATCGCTTCAAGCTTTGGTTGGAGGGTAGCGAGGCGGCTCGGTTAAAACTGAGCGGCAACTGCCATTGCGCTGAAAACCGCTTAAGGGGAATCATTAGCGCGGTGGCATCGAAGATCATCGAATATTCGCCGAAAAGGATGACTTTGCTATAGTAACGGTCTCTCATTGCAGCAATTTTTTTGGTCCGTTGCCCACTCGGTCAGCAATCCAGCGGCCTTGGTCGCAGTAATTCGTCAAAACATCCTGGATGAAATGCTCCACTTTGGCTGCCTCACTATCGGGATAGAGCAGATGCACATTAGGACCTGCGTCCAAGGTGAAGCAGAGAGGTGTCTTTGTCTCTTCGCGAAATTGTCGGATGATTTCTATAATGCGTAATGTATTGGGTTTCATTAAGATGTAGGACGGATTGGAGCACATCATCAAGGCATGGAGTTGCAACGCTTCTGACTCGGTGATATTAATAAAGGTGTCCAAATCGCCACTTTTTAACGCTTTAAGCAGGTTCTTGATATTCTCGTTCGCCTGCGCATAACGCGCTGGTGCGTAAGGATTTTCCTCCATCAAGGCGTGACCTGCACGGCTGGAGACAGATTTAGTCTCGCCGCTGACAATCAAAATGCTGTCGTGATAAGTCGTGAAAACGGGATGGATATCGTTTTCGAGTGAAACCGCGTATTCATCTGAACTACCTTTGAAACAATTAGTTGTGCCCCAAAGTGCCATTTTCGGGAACACCGACCTTGCCGCACTGCCCGAAGCCAATCGCGAGAAGTAAGAAGCCTTGCATAAATCTAAGGACCCTGAGCCTGTCGAAGGGCCGACCAACTTGGATTCGATGTCAAGCAAACACATCACAAAAGCACTCATCGAGGAAGCTGAAGAAGCGATGCCAGAAGAATGTGGGAAAGTATTGCGGCTCTCAATTGTCAAACTCAACTGATTGATAAATGGAAAAAACACTTGATAATCGATCAGAAACTTATCGATTTTTGCGCCAAAATCGGGGTTTTCTTTTCCGTCGAAGAAGAATCTGAATTCAAAATGGTCAGCTTTTTCATAAGTCACAAAGGTTTCGGAGCGACATTCCGACAAAGTGAAACTAATCGACGGATTTTGAGGGAGTTGTTTGCCTCGTTTGCCCCAATATTTCACCAAAGCGATGTTCGACGGGCTTGCCCAGCCTACCTTGCCTAGAAAGCCGTTCGGCACCTCGCCCTTGAAGGCCTCGTTCAACCAATTGTTTTCCATTTCCGATGTGTTTTGCGCTGCGAAAATAGGGAATTATTCCTTACCGCCGCCCATGCCACAAGGTTTTATGGCCATTTGGCACCCAACCGTCATTGTTCGCGGATGAACATCAAATTCGTTTCAGGCCCAAAAGTGACCTCGAATTGGAAATAGTCGCGCTCGTCCTTCTTGATGTTGAAAAAGTAGGTTTGCCCCAACTTCAGGTTTTCGAGGATGATGTCCAAATGGCGACCGCATAAGCAATCGGCCCACGAATCCACATAGAGCAGTTCGATGGAGATGTTTTGTTCTTGTGCTTGGATTTCAGGACGGATGGTGTCCACACCGCAAGGGAATTGTGTGTTTGTGGTGCTGATTTTCAACTTCGTGTCGTCAACGGTGGTCACATAGATTGTGTCATTCGGTTCACCATCGCGATGGAGAACGACGTCGTTGCATTCCGAAACGAAGAAGTCGGAAACTTTGGGCTGTCGAGCCTCTTTCTTGTTGCATCCCTCCAAGGTGAGGAGTCCGATGACGAAAAGTGCCGTCAAGGCGATGATGGTTTTGATTGACTTGTTCATAACAATTGAATTTAGAGGTTAGTTGAAACTTGGTTTTAAGTCTTCGAAAACTTTCCAGCAAAAGTATAGAAAAAAACAGCCATTTTTTCAAGTCCAACGGGCATTACAAACTTTTGAAGAGAAAAATTTTTACAATGAATTGATTTACAATGAATTAAAAAATTCATATTACAAACTTTTTCGGTCAAACCTAATCGAAAATCGAGACTTTCCCGAAACAGATTTTTAGTTGAGTACGATTTCCTTATACCCGAAAACCACCTCCAAGCCCTTTCCCTTGAAGTATTCTTTCACTTGGCTTTTATCCCATTCCGTTGCAGCAAGGATAAAATCGCCGCCCCAAGCGCCCAAGGATTTCAACACACCCTCGAAGTCGGGGAAACGTTTTTGAACAGGTTCCTGCCCGATGCAGCGAGAGATGATGCGCTCGTGGCATTGCATGAGCATGGCAAACTCTTCTAAACTTTGGCACTTAGGCACGGCACGGCTGATTTCCGATACGGCTTCTATATCTTTTTGTAAATCAATAGGATTTGTCTTCTCCAAAAATGCCTTGATTTCCTTTGACGAACTCTGCTTTTGGCCTTGATAGATGAAAAAAAGATGTTCGGCAAACGATGGGTTGAAGTCTATGATTTCGACATTCGGTTGATTGTCAATTAATTGATAATAAATCGGTTGCTCTGCCGTGGCGCAAGCGATGTCATAGCCTGAGCCGCCGAAGGTCAGTTTCAGCAATTCGTAAGGATTCACATTCGCCCAACGTGCCAAGTTGGCAATCAGAGTTGAGCTACTGCCAAGGCCCCAGTTTGGGTCAAAATCTAATCGGGTCTCAAAACATAGGCCGTCTTTAAATGTAGCAGGATTCAGTTGTTTTACAGTCTTGAGGATCTCTGACAGTTTTTCGGCTTTGGGTTGATCGTCAGAATTGATGATTTCGAGGTTCTCAGGGTTCATAGTGACCGAAAACCAAGGACCGTTGGGTTTATATGCGTTCCATTGAAGAGATGGTGTGCACACCGTTTTTACTGTCAATGTTTGCCCCAGTTTCAACGGCAATGCCAAAGCCAATGCGCCTTTCAAGACGAGGTATTCGCTTGTCAGAAGGAATTTTCCATGAGAATAATATTTTTGAACCATATAGAAGCTATTTTTGGCACGCAGAATCCGCAGAATTGTATGAAGCCTACCGGATCCTTATTTTGAATGGAAACGCAAGCGTTTCTTGAAATCGCTGAAAGCGATGATCGCCGTTCAGCGAATTCAGCGGATTCTGCGTGAAACAATTAGTAGTTATTTACAATTCTATGTATCCCATCCATCAAATCATCCACATTAAAGTTTATCAAAAGCCCGACCTTCTTGCCTGTAAGTTTTAGATATGATGTAAGTTGTTTATAGTGAACAGCATTTAGTTCTTCAACTGATTTCAGCTCTATGATGAGTTGTTCTTCAACTAAAATATCTAATCTCAATCCTTCTCCAATTTCATCTCCTTTATACACAACACTAATTGGCACTTCCATTTCTGCCTTTAAACCTTTGAGTTCAAGTTCTTTCATAAGTGCTTTTTGATACACTTTTTCCAATAATCCAGGCCCCAAGGTCTTATAAACTTCTAAAGCGCAACCAATTACTTTATAACTCAATGGATCATTCTTGAAAGTAGCCATATTTGATTTTATTATTTTGTCGCTTTGCGCTTCTGCGATTTCAGCGGATTCTGCGTGAAAAAATCATTTTCTGCGTGAGTCTAAGAATTGTTCCACCCCAGCATACGACACGGTCTTGTCCTTGAAATACTCGCGTGCCTGTTTTTTCTCCTCTTCCGTGGCGTTCAGTTGGTTCAAGATATTGTTCAGATGCATCTTCATGTGGCCAGCTTGGATGCCTTTGGTGGTCAGCGAGCGCACGGCGGAGAAGTTGTTGGCCAAGCCCATCGTGGCGGCTATCATCATCAGCTCTTTGGCAGTGGGATTGCCCAAAAGTTCAAGGGTTTTCTTGGCAAGTGGGTGCAGACTGGTCAATCCGCCAATGGTGCCCAAAGCCATCGGCACCTCCAACTCGAAGTGGAAGATGCCGTTTTCAATCGTGGCCGAGGAAAGGCTCTCATAATGCCCGTTGCGCGAGGCAAAAGTGTGTCCTGCCGCTTCCACCGCACGGAAGTCATTGCCCGTGGCGATGACCACTGCGTCGATGCCGTTGTAGATGCCCTTGTTGTGCGTGGTGGCGCGGTCGGTGTCGATGTGGGCGATATCTACAGCTTTCTTGAATTTCTTGGCGTATTCGGCACCCGAGAGATGCTCATCGATGCCATCCAACTGCTCCACAGGGCATTCCACCCAGACTTTCACGCGGCAGTCGGGCGTATTGTTCGACAAGATGGTCATGATGATTTCCACCTTGCGGAGCTCCTCAGGCAGGTCTTGTTGCTCGGCGAAGAAGTCCTGCAAGCTGTGTCCAAACTGCTCCAAGGCGGAGTTGATGAAGTTGGCACCCATGGCATCGCCTGTGCCAAATTCCACACGAATCTGGTAATAGTCAGGGATTTGAGCACTGTAGTCAATGAGACGCATTCCAAGGATGCCGCCACCGCGTTTACGCATTTTCTCAGTCATGGTATCCGTGTCGGCCAAGAGGCGTTTCTCGATTTCGGGAAACAGCGCAAACAGTTTTTCCTTGTCGCCGCTCCAGCCGAAGTGTACTTGTCCGACCTTGCGCACATCAATGACTTCGGCACGGAATCCGCCTCGCTCGCCCCAGAACTTGGCTGCAGCCGAGGCCGCCGCTACAACGGAGCTTTCCTCGATGACCATCGGCACGATGTAGTCCTTGCCGTTGATGGTCACATTGGGCGAGATGCCGTAGGGGATGAAGAAATTGGTAATGGTGTTCTCGCTGAACTCATCAAAAAGCTGTTGCTGCTTCGAATCGGAGTGCCAATAGCTCTTTAGCAGGCTGATGACTTCGCCGGGGTTCTCGAAGTAGTTGGCAATCAACTTCAGCTTCTCTTCCTTGAGAAGTTTCGAAAAGCCTTTCTTTATGCGTTCGCGAGTAGCCATATTGTTTGTTCTACAAAGCCCATGTAATTCCCTAGGGAATCTATGGGCTTTGTTATTACCATTCTTCTTCTTCAATCACTTTTTCGGGAACCAGACTCTCTTCAAACTTTTGGCCCCAGTCTTCAGCAAAGGCGGACATTTGTTGCAAGTAATTGTCCCAAATAGGCTGATAATTAGGATCTTCTTTGTTCATCCATTCCTCGCAGGGATGGTTGCTTTGGGTTTTTTGCATGAAGTCGGTAAGGGTGTAACGTACACGGCCTTCGCGTACTTCGATGGTGAAATAATAGGTAATCCAAGGCCATTTCGACTTCACTGCGTCGCCGTTGTCAAGCTGGAACTGATGCTTGCCTTTCAGGGTGCGTCCGTCGTTCTGCTGGAGTATGGTAGCAGGACTTTTGTAATAGGTGTTCATAAACTGGCTGTAGATACGGTTAAACACCTCATCCTCAGAACCTACGGTGTTGATGACCTTGCGGAAACAAATCTTTTCCGTCTTTGGGTCAATGGGCATGTTGGATTGGGCAAAGGTAAAAGTCGCAAACAAGACGGCGACAATAAGCAATGCTGTTTTCTTCATTTCTTTTTTAATTTGGTCACAAAATTAGTAATAATTCATGTCGCTTCGGCGCAACAGGTGTGAAAAATAACAAATATTAGGCCAAAACTACAAGGGCTTGACTTCAGAATTGTCGTGGCAAGCCAAATCCTTTAGCGGATTGCCTTTGTAATATAAAGTGGAGGCGTCATTCAAGGTGGCTTTCAGGTATTCGGTCACCCAGACTGTGGCTTCGGAGGCTTCGGAGAGCTCAGCATATAGCTTATTCACTTGGGTTTCAACCATGTTTAGTATACTGCCGTCATGTAGTTTTATGTCGGTTTTGGCTGTTTCGCCTCCCCGATTGATGAATCGAGAGTTGCCGTTCAGGTCTAGGTCGAGCAGTTCGGTGGCATGGATCCTTCCATTGAACTGTGAGGATTTTGTTAATGAGGCTATGCAAGTTGCACCGTCAAATTGGAAATCGAGCAGTTTTGAAGCCGCATCCATCACGATTTCGCATTTGTCGCCCGTGTAAGTCAAGGCATTGCAGGAAGAAGCATCAGTCAGGTTCACATAGAGCCGCTCTCCATCATATGAGCCTGTAAATGTGACTTTTGAGGCAGTCTTGGCATCAATTTTTTCGAGTTGGCGCAAATGTACGGTGGCTCGGAACTCGGAGTTGATAGCAGGGAAGGTCTTGAGCATAAAGCCAAGTTCGAGATGGGTGTCATTCATCTTGGCTTTTACATAAGGCTCCAGATAAGCGGAATAGTTCAGTTCGACATAAGTGGAACTGTCGGCCACAACGGTCACTTGCCACCCGTCGCTGACTTCGATTTCACGGATGTCGGCATTTTCGAAAATAGTCTTTTGCGTGAGTGTCATGTCGACCTCTTTCTTGCAGGAAGAGGCAAAGCAAAGGGCTGTGCAAAGAATGAGTATGGTTTTGAGTGTTTTCATGCTGTATTAACGAATTATAGTAACATTTATTATTGATGATGATAAGGTTCGCCCTTTAAAATCGTGAAGGCACGGTAAAGTTGCTCGACAAAAATGAGCCTCACCAT
>JAEEGG010015142.1_pt1 | contig 16224 bp, 15 predicted proteins | sample 9134161 | NCBI WGS metagenome assembly JAEEGG01 (sample SAMN16246543, study PRJNA631951) | gut metagenome | biome: gut microbiome; feature: rumen; material: CR-attached | host: Bos | place: Iran: Karaj | collected 2018-10
GGGTCTTTGACTTCTGATGCTTATGAAACCAACAGGATGACTGATGGCTCCACGACTTATTTCTTATCCTATTCCCAGATTTATCATTCTTCAAAGACACGTGCAAAGGGGAGTGCTAATGGGGGCAACGAGGCTTCGCAGTTGATGAGATTATTGAATCGGATTCGCGATGCTGTTATTGGTAAGTGTCCTTTCGTGGAGTCTGACCTTATGACACAAATTCATAATCAGCATAAACATCTTTTCACGCTCTTGCCTTCAAACTTTGCAGACCGTGAAATGTACGACTTGTATTAACGTAGGGGGAAGCGTGCGCTTAAACGCACGCTTCTATTCTCACCAAGATTATATTGAAGAATAAAGTACGGGACTGATATGAAATTCGATTACCTCATAGTTGGCTCAGGCCTCTTTTGCGCCACGTTTGCCCGCCTCACCACAGACAGTGGGAAGCGTGCCTGGTAATAGATAAGCGTCCACACCTGGGCGGCAATGTGTATTGCAAGGAGTTGGAGGGTATCCATGTGCACCAGTATGGGCCACATATCTTTCATACCTCCGACAGAAAGGTGTGGGAGTTCGTAAACCGCTTCGTAGAGTTCAACCGCTTCACGCTGATGACGGTGGCAAACTATAAGGGACGGCTCTATAACCTGCCGTTCAATATGAATACATTTTATGGGATGTGGGGCGTCAGGACGCCAGAAGAGGCTCGCGCGAAGATAGAGAGTCAGCGCAAGGCGGTAGGACAGATAACAAATCTGGAGGAGCAGGCAATCAGTCTGGTGGGGCGTGATATCTACGAGGCACTTATCAAAGGCTATACGGAGAAACAATGGGGGCGCCCTTGTACGGAGTTGCCATCGTTTATCATTCGCAGGCTGCCTGTACGTTATACGTTCGACAACAACTATTTCAATGATGCCTATCAGGGTATTCCAATTGGGGGATATAATAAGTTGATTGAGGGTTTGCTTGAAGGCATCGATACTCGTTGCGGCGTGGATTTCTTTACGGAGTTGAGATCTACATGGCATGAGCATGCTCATCATCTGGTATATACAGGAAAGATTGATGACTATTTCTCCAACTGCTTTGGGGCTTTACAATACCGTTCCTTGAGGTTTGAGACGGAGACGCTCGATACCCCCAACTATCAGGGTATCGCCATCATGAATTTTATGGATAGGGAAACGCCTTTTACCCGCATCGTGGAGCATAAACATTTCGAGATGATGGGTGAGGCCGTAAATCAGGTGCCAAAGACAATTATCACCAAGGAATATCCAGCAGAGTATTCAGCATCAGCAGAGGCTTATTATCCCATCAATAATGAAGAAAATAACAAAAGGTATCGGCAGTATAAGGCCTTAGCCGACCAAGAGAAAGACGTGATCTTTGGCGGACGACTCGCCGAATACAAATATTACGATATGGATGATACCATCAAAAGGGCTATATATTCCGGCATTTGTAGAAATCAGAATGGTTAAGTGCTACTTTTCCAAGAATTTGGACTGTTATTTTTTTGCAGATAATGTATAATTGTGTAATATCTGTGGGAGTAAATTCTTTTTACCACCTAAAGAATGCCACTAAAACAGGGGTTTTTAGCGCCTTATTTGATGCGATGAATTCACTCGAGTAATTTCATGAAATGAATCAAGTAAATCGATGAAATTACTCGAGTAAAATCATGACACATGTTTAGAAGCAATTACGGAAATGAATGGATTGGGATAAAATGTAAAGAAAAATCACCTACAAACAGGCGAGGTGCTCTCTGTTACTTCGATGTGAAATGGGAGATGTACAAGACTCTAATTGACTGATTGCATGATCAGGGGCTAGTCTTTGTTAACCAACTGTGCAGCGATGGCAGTAGCTACAGCATAGGCTGTGGTCCAGGCTGCTTGGAAATTGAAGCCACCTGTGACACCGTCGATATCGAGCACCTCGCCAGCAAAATAGAGGTGGGGATGCTCACGACTTTCGAGCGTAGCGGGGTTGATAGCTGAAAGGTCGATACCGCCGCAAGTCACAAACTCGTCCTTGAAGGGGGCACGACCGGCTATCTGATAGGTATCGTTGATGAGGCTGTTGGTCAGACGGTTCAGCTCCTTTTGGTTGAGACTTCCCCATGGGGCGTGGGCACGTCCTTGCAGGGATTTCTCGAGAAGGTAGGTCCAAAGGCGCTGAGGTAGTTCAAAAGGTCGCATAGAGGGCAGTTGCTTCTGTGCGTACTGGCGACAGAAAGATGTCAGTTCCTGTTGCACCTCGTTTTCCTTTAATTGGGTCCAGTTGACAGCGAGCGGCATCTGATAGTTGTGCTCACTGAGCAGGCGTGCGGCATAGCTGCTGAGACGCAGGATGCAAGGGCCACTCATACCCCAATGCGTGACGAGCAGGGGGCCTGATGCTCGCATCTTAGTGCCAGGAATCATGGCTGAGGCCTCTACAACAGTGCCCATCAGATCACGAAGGGCCTTGTCTTCTATATTAAAGGTGAAGAGGGAGGGAATAGGCGCGACAAAGTCGCTAAATGAGAAATGAGGAATGAGAAATGAGGAATGATTCATGCCACCTGTGGTGATGGCGACGAAGTCATAGTCGGAGAGCTCATCAAGACTATTGATGCGACAGCCAGTCTGGATGGTGATGCCCAGACGACGTGCTTCACTGAGAAAGAGGTTGATGATGGTTTGTGAATCCTGCGACTGCGGGAAGACGCACTGGTCGGCCTGAGTTACAAGTTTTACGCCTCTGCTTTCAAACCACTGATAGGCGTCGCGATGATCAAACTGCTTGAAGAGACGTTTCAACAGACGGTGCCCTCGCGGATAGACGCTCTGTAGGTCTTTGACCTCCTCAAACGAGTTGGTGCAGTTGCAGCGTCCGCCACCAGAGATTTTTACTTTAGCAAGTACGTGGTGTGAGGCCTCAAGGATGGTAATGTCCATCTGTGGACACATTTCCTTAAGATTGATGGCAAGAAAGAATCCTGCTGCACCTCCACCGACGACTGCTGTCTTCATAGAATCAGATTATGCCTCGTAGGCTGCTGCCTCGGCTGCAGCTATGATTTCTTCACGAGAGAGTTCCTTGGGCTGATGCGTGATGTCTGAAAGATCGAACTCATTGTCTAATTGTGAATTGAGATCTGAGAGTTGAGAGGTGGGATTAGTTTTGCTGTTTTCGTTTTCAGAAGACTGCTCGCCCTGAAGGTTATCATACCTCTCAGTTTTCAGTTCTCCATTCTCACTTGAGATAATAAACTCCTTCTCCTTCTCCAAATCAGGCGCAATAGCGGTAGGCTCTTCTTCCATCTTGGTACGTTCAGATTTGGCTTGGAAGATGGCATCAATAAATTGTGGCTCGCGACGGAGGCGCTGCAGAGTGTCTTGTGAGGCTGCCTGTTGCGCTTCCTTCTTAGAATAGCCTTTGCCCTTACCACCTTCTACACCTTCTATCTTAACGAGGAAACCGAAGATGGGTGACCCTTCTTTATCCTTGTCTTCTTCCAGAATCTCGAACGTCATTTTCACGCGGTTCTTCTGTGTCCACTCCAGCAATTTCGACTTGAAGTTGACCTCCTTATAAGCCACCTTGTCGATATTGACCATCTGTGCCAAAATACGCGTCTTCATAAAGCGCATCACGGCATCATAGCCCTGATCCAGATAGATGGCGCCAACAAGTGCTTCAAAGGCATTGCCAGCCATGTAGCTGTTGTGGGAGCGCTTAGAGGTGTTGCTCAGGATGAGTTCGGTGAGCCCCATCTCCTGAGCCAATTTTCCCAAAGTCTCACGACTCACCAGTTTGGAACGGGTATTGGTGAGGAAACCCTCACGCTTGTTTTCGAAATGCTCGAAGACAATATGTCCTACCACGGCATCAAGCAGCGCATCGCCCAAGAACTCAAGTCGCTCGTTGTTCAGGGGGCGTCCCTTGTCATTACGCTGTCCGCTACTCTTATGGGTCAGCGCAATCTTGTAATACTTGATATCGTGGGGATAGAAGCCAATGATGGCGTGAAGAGAAGAAAAAAGCTCCTTCTCCTTGCGGAAAGGGAGCTTTATACGGTCGATGATATCGTTAAGCCTCATACTTCTTGAATACCACACAAGCGTTGTGACCACCAAAGCCGAACGTATTGCTCAGACCGGCGCGTACAGTACGCTTCTGTGCCTTGTTGAAGGTAAAGTTGAGGTTATAGTCAATCTCAGGATCTTCGTCACCGTCCTCGTGGTTGATTGTGGGAGGAATGATGTCGTTCTGGATAGCCAGCACAGTGGCCATAGCCTCTACGGCACCAGCAGCACCCAGCAGGTGACCAGTCATTGACTTTGTTGACGAGATATTGAGCTTGTAAGCTGCATCGCCAAATACTTCCTTGATAGCCTTAGCCTCAGAGATATCACCAACGTGGGTAGAAGTACCATGTACGTTGATATAGTCGATATCCTCGGGCTTCATGCCAGCATCCTCAAGGGCGTTCTGCATCACCAGCTTAGCACCCAGACCCTCAGGATGAGAAGCTGTGATATGATGTGCATCAGCACTCATACCAGCACCAACCATCTCTGCATAGATCTTAGCACCACGAGCCTTAGCATGCTCCAGTTCCTCGAGAATCAAGCAACCAGAACCCTCGGCCATGATGAATCCGTCGCGACTGGCGCTGAAAGGACGACTTGCCTTCTCGGGCTCATCATTGCGGGTAGAAAGAGCGTGCATAGCATTGAAACCACCAACACCGCTCTCGCAGATAGCTGCCTCGGCACCACCAGCAACGATGACGTTGGCCTTACCCAGACGAATCAGGTTGAAGGCATCAGCCAGTGCGTTGCTTGAAGAAGCGCAGGCAGAAGAAGTGATATAGTTGGGACCATGGAAGCCGTACATGATAGAAATCTGTCCGGCTGCAATGTCGGCAATCATCTTAGGAATGAAGAAGGGATTGAACTTAGGACCATCAGCACGATGAACACCGTAATAAGTAATCTCGTCCTCGAAAGTCTTAATACCACCGATACCTACACCGAATACAACACCGATGCGGTTCTTGTCGATGGTTTCCAAATCCATGTTGCTATCCTCAACAGCCTGCTTGGCAGCAATAAGGGCCAACTGAGTATAACGGTCCATCTTGCGAGCCTCCTTGCGATCGAGGAAGTCGTTTACGTTGAGGTTCTTAACCTCACAAGCAAACTTTGTCTTGAAGTTGGTTGTATCGAAAGATGTGATAGGGGCAGCACCACTAACTCCTGCGAGGAGATTCTTCCACATTTCGTCGGGTGTGTTTCCTACAGGGGTGACTGCGCCAAGGCCTGTCACAACCACTCTTTTTAATTCCATAAAAAATAGATTTAAGAATTGAGGTTTGAGATTTGAGATGTGGCTTACGCTTGGCATAAACCTTCATTCTCAATCCTCAAACCTCAACTTGCGAATAACTTATTTTGCGTTCTCTTCGATATAAGCGATAGCATCAGCAACGGTGCCAATCTTCTCTGCCTTATCGTCAGGAATAGAAATGCCGAACTCCTTCTCAAACTCCATGATGAGCTCAACAGTATCCAGTGAATCTGCACCCAGATCATTGGTGAAACTTGCCTCGGGCTTTACTTCTGCCTCGTCAACACCCAGCTTGTCTACAATAATAGCCTTTACTTTGCTTTCAATTTCTGACATAATTTTTTCTTTTTTTAATGTTAATATTCAATCTTTTTACGATAATCGAAACGAAAATCGGGTGCAAAGTAACTCATTTTCTTTCAATTACGCAAACTTTTTATAAAAAAACTGCCCTTTGTGTGCACACACAGGGGGTATTTGTGCAACTTTTTATTCATTTTTTGGGTTATTTTTACACTTTACCTACTTTTTTTTATAACTTTGCACGCAAAATTCAACGGTCTATGGATAAATATCTTGCTGACCCGTCACGTTATGATGGCGGGATGAAGTTTGAGAGGTGTGGACGCTCTGGTGTCATGCTGCCAAAAGTGTCGCTGGGATTCTGGCATAACTTTGGTGGTGTGGACTCTTATGAGCGCTCCAGAGAAATTACGCATTATGCCTTTGATCATGGTGTTGTGCATTTCGATTTGGCTAACAACTATGGACCTCCTTATGGTTCGGCAGAGGAAACGATGGGTAGGTTGATGGATGATGACTTCGCTCCTTATCGTGACGAACTCTTCATCTCTACAAAGGCTGGTTACGATATGTGGCCTGGACCTTATGGCAACTGGGGGTCAAGAAAATACCTGATGGCTTCGCTCGACCAGAGTTTGAAGCGTATGCACCTGGATTACGTGGACCTCTTCTATAGTCATCGCTATGACCCGGAGACGCCGCTAGAGGAGACGTTGCAGGCATTGGTGGATATTGTGCGTAGCGGAAAAGCCTTATATGTTGGTATCTCGCGTTGGCCTTTGGAAGCAACGAAGTTTGCTGAGCAGTATCTGCGTGAGCGCGATGTGCCCATGTTGATTTATCAGGGCAGGTTGAATATGCTGGATCGTGCGCCTCAGGAAGAGGGTATCTTGGATTTCTGTGTTGAGAAGGGTATCGGTTTTATCTCGTTCTCGCCTTTAGCACAGGGACTGCTGACGGATCGTTATCTGAATGGTATTCCTGCAGATTCACGTATGTCGAAAGGGAAATTCCTCAAAGAGAGTATGCTGACAGAAGAATTGTTGGCAAAGCTTCGTGCATATAACAAACAGGCTCAGGAACAAAATAAACCTCTGTCGCAGATGGCTCTGGAATGGATTCTGCAACAGCGTGGTGTTACCTCTGTATTGGTGGGTGCCAGCAGCGCACAACAATTGGAGAAGAATTTGAGGATTGAGGTTTAAGGTTTAAGGATTGAGGTTTGAAAAAGGTTCTTTTAGTAAATGATGTAGCAGGATATGGCAAGGTGGGTATGGCCGCTATGTTGCCAATTTTGTCGTATATGGGTATTCCTGCATTTAATTTGCCCACGGCATTAGTATCTAACACGCTTGACTATGGTGATTTTGCCCAACAGGACACCACGGAATATATGCGTCAGACTTTGCCCGTCTGGAAAAAACTGGGTTTCCGTTTTGATGCCATCTGTACGGGTTTGATGTTCAGCGAGGAACAGTCGCGACTCGTGGCTCAGTTCTGTAGGGAACAAGCCGAACAGGGATGTACTATCTTTGTGGATCCTGTGATGGGCGATGGTGGTAAATTATATAATGGTATAGGCGAGAATCAGGTGAGACTGATGCGTGAGATGGTCAGCGTGGCGCATCTGATATTCCCCAACTATACGGAGGCTTGTCATCTGGTTGGCGACCCTTTCAAGCAGGAGGGACTAACACGTCGCGAAGCTTGTGATTTGCTCGATAAGCTGGTGAAGTTGGGTACACGCTCAGCGATTGTTACCAGTTGCTTTATCGATAATAAGAATCAGGTGTGCGGCTATGATGCTGCCACAGGCAAGTATTTCTTCCACGACTACGACGAGATACCAGGTCTGTATCACGGTACGGGTGATATCTTCTCGGCAGTACTCATTGGTCATCTCATGAAGAATGAGTCGCTGTCTGCCAGCACACGTCAGGCAATGGATGTGGTGCGAGAAATGATATACCGCAACCGCGATGTGGAAGATCGCTGCTGCGGCATATTCATTGAGCGTTGTCTGGACCTGCTTTAGAGGTTTATCTTACCAGAATCTTTCTACCTTTTATAATATAGAGTCCCTTGCGTGGATTCTCAATGCGGCGGCCCTGTAGGTCGTGGTATTGGGTGTTGGCTGTTAGCTGTTGGCTATTGGCTATTTGCTGGATGCCATTGGTGACGTTATCGGTATCGCTGCGATCGGTCATCTGTTGTAATGCCATAATCTCCAGCAGACTGAGCACACGGTCGTAAACGATGACATCGTCAAGGCGGACGTTGGCAGAACCCCAGAACGAACCTTTTCCTAACCATAGTTCATCGCTGGATGCCATGAGGTTGAGTATCAGGTTATAGTCAAAACCTTGTCTGGTGGTGGCTTCTGTACCATTGAGTGACTCCTTATATTTATCTGAGGTCTTGATGCCGTTTACATAGATGGTGATACCACCTGAGGCGGAATTGACAGTACGAGAGAAGGTGATGGTCACCATATCCCATTTGCCTGGCGACAGTTTTCCTGTCTTTACGGTCTCAGGATGATTGATATCGATATAATTACCGCTACCATCATTAAAGCCTACATACAGATTGCCGGTCATATAAAGACGCTGGTTGTTATTCTCAAAACCCAAGAGCGCATCCCATAGGTTATCATCTGTACGCTTCACGAAGAAAGAGATGGTAGCTCCATTGGAGAGATCTTTTCCTTTTAAGGGGTTGGGAATGGCTACGTAGCTCTCATTTCCATTCACACCAAAGTTCAGATGAACGGTATTGCCATTGCGCAACGGTTCGGTATCGTCAATAGTAGGATTGGCTGTTGTCCCTTGATGTTTCAGCACCGCTTTTTCTGTCGGGTTCAACAGATTTGTGAGGTCGGCATCGTCAAAGTTATAATGAGCCAGCATGCCATTAGCCCAGGTCTCGTTAGTGGTCTTGGCATTTTCCTCTGACAGTGCTTTGACTGTGAAGGCCTCTTGCCAGAAATAGTCACCACAGTTGAGGCGGCTGGTCAGCGTTACTTCCGTATCCTCTTTGAGTCCTATGGGAGCGTATTTGCCGTAGTTGCTGATAACGGCCTCGTTGCTGCTATTCCACTCCAGTGTGGTCTGGTTGCCGTAAAGCGACATACTGCCATAGAGGTCGATGTTCTGTTTGATGTTCTTGTTATTGCTGACAGGCAGTTTCTGTGTCCTGACTTGATAGGCTAACTCATACTTCGGATGCAGTTTATAGGCCCAGACGCTGACGCCACCATTGCTGACAGCAGTGGTAGCGATAGCATGCATGTTGGTGTAGTCCATCGTTTCTTCATACACCACACCATAATAGATACTATTACTCATGGTCAGGGTGATGTAGTGTGTGCCTTCATCGATGCTCCAACTACCTGTCTTGCTGCCTGTGATAGTGCCATCAGCATTCAATGAGATGGTGACGGGTTCTACCTGCTCTAAGTTGTTATGATCATTGGGGATCTTATGAACCAGCAGTTGGTAGCTGCCTGCTATCTCCTCTATTGTGAATGGTTGTTTGGTAGTGATATCCGTGTTGGTAATCGTCTCACCATTATACTCAAAAGGTGAGGCCACCAACCAACCGTTTTTGTTCTGGAACAACTGATGAACGCGTACTTGATGACCCTCGTCGGCTTTCTTCTCGTCATTACAGAAGCGGGTGTGATAAATCAAGTAGGTGCGATCGTCAGGAGCAGCTATCACAGAGTTGTGACCTTGTGAACGCTCACCTTGCGACATAAAGCCCCAATGGCTGTAGGGACCCATCAGTTTCTCGCCACGCGCTGTAGCATTCTTTCCGTAGTTGAGAGAATAACTAGTGAACACAGCGCTACGTGTGCCACCATCGGTATATGGTCCGTCTGGCTTCGTAGAACGGAACACGCGCATCTCGTATCCACCCTTCTGATTCAGGAAACCATAGCTCATAAATAGATAATAGTAGCCACCAATATATTCTATATAGGCGCCCTCGCCCGATACGTAGTAGCCACCAGCGATGCGCTTGCCGAAATAGGGGTCGCCACTGGCAGAGGAATAGGTCACGTCATAATCGCGCAGACCAGTCTCTTCATCCAGTTCCAAGATGAAGATACCTCCGCTCCAAGATCCGTAGGCCATCCAGAGCTTACCTTCCTCGTCATAAAAGACGCAAGGGTCTATGTTGTTGGGCATACTGGCTTTTGTGGTAGATGCCCAGGGACTGTTATAGCGCGAGGGGAGGGTAGTCATGGTGCCCAGCACCAGTTCGATATCCGTCTTCTTGAAATTGGTATTCGCATTCAGACCGAATCCGCTGATGACCACAGGTGCCTGATATTCGTATGGGCCTTCAATATTGTCTGATGTCAGCAGGATGATGCTGGAGTTCCAATTTGGACCATTGACACTCAGGTATTGACACCATTTCTGCATCGCAGGGTTCCAGATAACGTCTGGTGCCCACATGTTGCCGTTAATGTGCCAGGGATTATTGTTCTCGTCTCGCCAGTCAGGATAGGCAGCAGCCCATTCGTATGCATTGAAAGCAGGCAGGTCAACCTCTACGCCGCCTTTCTTTACTTTCGTAACCTTGGGTGTGACGAAGGCGCTCTCGTTGCCAGCATTATTATTACTGCCAACCTTCCAGGGCGACGTGAACCACGTCCAGTTTTGCAGGTCAGTGGTATAGGCCTGGGCACGATGTGAACCAAAGATATAATAGCGTTTGCTATTTGGTTCATACACCACCGATGGGTCGTGCACGCTCTGTCGCTTTTTAGAGACTGTCTTGTAGAGTGATTTTGCCTCAGATGTTGTCAACTCTGTCTGTGCGCTGGCTGATGTTCCAGTCAGCAATGCCAATAGTAAGATGTATAATTGCTTCATTCTATAGTTGTAGTTTTTTTAGTAATCTGTGGGCAAAGATAAGAAAAAATGAACAAAGAACCAAAAGAAAAAGGAGAAGAAATGAATTTTCTCCTCCTTTTTCTTATGATTAGCCTCACTTCTGTAGGTCGTAGGACTATTTGCGTTCAATATGATTATTTCATCAGTTTAATCATTTCATTCATGTATTTCTCCGTAAACTTGTTGACTTGCTTTTGGACTTTGCGGGCCGACTTGGTGTAGGAGCCGTATTCCTTGTAAAATTCGGCGATTGCCTGATTCTGTTTACTATACAAATCCAGAACCTTTTTATATAAATCCGGCAACGATTCTTTGGGTAAACCCGTGTTGAGCCCAAATTTCACGAAGTCTTGCACATTATTGTCAAACGTCTTATTCTGCTTGTAGATTATATCGAAAGCACTATTGATACGGAAAGGATCTCTCATGCCATTAATTTCCTTACCAATCAGGTCATAGCTTTGTTTCAAAACCTTTTCATAAGTATCAATGGTCTGAGCCTTTGACGCAAACTGAACTTTCTGTTTCGGAGTCAGGTTCTCTCTCCACTGAACTGCTCTTCTATTCGTTCCTTCATCATTGACATAATCTACTGGTACGTCATCTACTACTGGTATGGTGTCGACCTCTAATATATCCACATCATCATTTCCGGCAATTTGTCGTGCATTCAGCAGACTCTTACCGCTATAGCGACCTACACGGTTCTCGTAGTCGCGGTCCTCCTCGTACCAACCGTTATGAGTGGTGATATGATAGGTCTCACCAGGCACACAGTCGATGTTTGTCCACAGCTGACAGAGCGAGCCATCGGGCATCACCGTACGGATACGACCCACAAAAGGCTTGTCATTTTCAACAGAGATACCGAAACGGCCGTTTATGACAGGCATCGTAAATGTAAAGCTATCGTCTGTAGCATTGTTGAGCTGCTCAGCCGTTTCAGCTATATAGAACACGTAGAGAGAATCCTTCAGGTCATCGCCTACACGGCCTTCGAGGGTGAACCTCATTCTTGAACCATCCTGATCTTTCGCGTAGAGGTCAGTGCTCATACTTTTCTCGAAGAGGTCTGGACGCAGCGAGGTAATCATATACACGGTGCCCAATACCTGATTCTTCTGGTCGTGCATATATTCCCAAGTGACGGCATAGGCATCGCGCAACGTGGGATTCTCCGGATTCTTGCAGCACATGAGCCACATCTCCTGATTCTTATTGGTACGAATGTGCTGGGTGCCTTGAGTCTTACCATTTTCGGTAATGACCTTCAGTGAGAAATTCTCTTTGCTGCCTGGCTGGATATGCAGGAACTGATAAGCCAGAGGTTCCTCTTTGGGGAAGTTCAGAGCCACAGCCTTCAGCACATTATCGTTTTGCATACTGTTGGCTGAACAGCGGAATGGTACTATCTTCATGCTCGACTCGATGATACTCGTATTGGGGTTGCGGCTGACGGAGTACACCTGTCCTTCGTTCAAGCCAAACTTAGCGATGATGGCGTTCAGGGTAGCGATAACGGTCTCAGGTTTCTTCTGAGGATTTGCCAACGGATCGGCACTAATGGTTGTTATGGCGCTGCAAGCAATGAGCAGCATGATGAATATACGTTTCATATCTCGTAATTTTAATTTTTACATTTTTAAATTGTTACATTTTCACATTATTTCTGAGCAGTTTGCTCTAAATGGTATTTTGCGATTTCCAGTTCCAGTTCCACCCATTTTAGGTAGGCCTCGTTAGCTTGTTTCTTCATCAGGGCCATCTCCTCTGGGGTGTACTTCAGGTTCTCTGGACGGGTAATGGGGACGTCGCGTTCTGTCAGTGTTGTGGTGGCTGCCTGAGCGATAGCTGGTGTTTCTGCCTTGAGCGTTTCTGTAGGAGCTGTTTCTTGAGCTATTTGTGGCTCTTTGACATCAGGCGTCTGCTGCTTCTTGGGCTTGGCAGGAGTACTTTGGGCTATCTGCTTAGGTGCTTCCTTTGCAGGCGTTTCTGGCAGGATGATGTCCTGTTGAACGTCCTGTTGAGGCTTTGCCTGCTTGGGTTCCGCCTTCACGGCTACTTCCTGATTCGTGTCTGTTCCCATCGTTGTATCCTTTGGTGGGGTCAGGTACACCATCATGAAGCCAGCCACACAGGCTGCTGCAATCCAGGGCCACCACTTCTTCTTGCTCCTTTCCTTCGCAGAAGGGTGCTGAACTCTCTGCATCAGACGGGCGTTGAGGTCGGCAGGCATCTGAGGACCCTCCGCCTCTTCCATCCGGATGGCGTCGCGCAGGTTCTTGTCCTGCTCCAATAAAGCTCTGAGTTTGTCCTCGTTCATGACTGTAACATTTTAATGATTCTACAAAGTTTCTTTCTCGTTCTGCTTAGTTTCGAGGCGATAGTTGACGGTATCGACTCTGTGATGTCGGCAATTTCCTTTAAGCTCAGTTCATCATAATAGAACATCGTGATGACGGCTCGCTCGTCAGGAGGCAGATATTTCAATGCCGATCGGATCAATTGTACCGTTTCCTGATTGGCATGTCCGAAGGTCTCGTCCACCTCCGTATCTGATAATGCCTCGGCCTTGTCGCCCTGATCTTCGAAGTAGATGACTGGCATCCCTTTGTGTCTCAGGAAGCTGATAGACTCGTTATAGGCTATGCGCGAAATCCAGGTCTTGAGCGAGGATTTTTCGGCATTATACCTATTTATATTATTAAAGACCTTGATGAAGACATCCTGATAGACCTCTTCGGCATTCTCGATGACAGAGACGATTCGCACCACCTGTGCAAAGACATCACGACCATAGAGGTCGAGCATCTGCTGCTGGGCTTTGGGACTTTTCTTAAGCAGTCCCGCTATGAGGTTTGTCTCGGTTTCTGTCATGATTATTTTAGTCTTACATTTATATATACGCAGAAAATGACAGAAACATTGCAAACGAAAGAAAAAAATTTTTAGAAGCTTGGTTCGGCTTCTCCTCTTTGGAAAATCATCCAGCCATTTTCACCACTTATATAATAGCTCTTGAAGCGGAGTGTCGTCTCGTCGGCATAGTCGAAGACGGCGTTATGCTGATAGGCTGCAAAGTTAATATCTTTGTTATCGAATTTGGCAGAAAGTTCCAGATAGTTTTGCTTCCCATCTCCATAGGGATCCCAGTAGCGCAGTTTCCAGGTGCCGGAGAAAGTGCCGTTCTGCTTGACGTCTTCGTCTTCCCAGCCACCCAGTTCCACATCCTCCCAATCGGTATAGACCTGTTCGCCATTGATGGTGACGAGTTCGCGCTTCTGCCATTTCCGCATCCCTGTCAGCGTGCCGTCGGCCTGAAATGTCAGTCGCTCGAAATAGCGCTGTTTCTCACCAATCTTCTCGAAGTGCCAGGTACCCACCAGCACAGGACCATATTTCTCATTCAGCTGTATGGTCTTCTCGTGGGCCTCAGGGTCCACATATTCAGGATCACTACTACTGCATGCAGCAACAGAGAGGGCTGCAAGGATGATAAAAACTGTTTTTTTGAGAAGTTGTAACATGATTGTTATTTTGAGGTTGAAACCTGATGTATTGTATCTGACTCTAAATTCCATCGGCTCTGGATTTCTTTTTCCCAGCCTTCTTCTGTGCCCTCAACAGAAGCATCATGATAGGACTGCCATCCATAGGTCAGATATTTGTCATTGGGCGAGAATTCACCTTCACCAATGTCTAAGTCGCCACAGTCAGGAATGCGACAGGCACCCCAACAGCATTTCTGTTCGCTGGTGGTTGGCGAAGACAATACACCTTCAAACTGATTGTTGCAAAATGAGTCGCTATAATGGTCAATATCATCGAATACAGCCTTACCATCTTTTATATAGAAGGTTGATATCATCTTACCCTTGATTCTTTCGTTGATATCTATGGCGTTAAGATTCCATTCAGAGGTAATACCATATATCTGGGTACCACTTTGAGGATTAACTTCTTCATCTACCTGGTATTTCTTGGGCAATGTCGAAATTTCTCCAAGGATACGAACCTTTCCTTCATAACATGAGACTCTATCCTTGATGCGATACTTTCCCCAAACATGATAATGAAGTGTATCCTCTGTATCCATCTTGATGCTGTCAATCAGGAAGTAGAAACGCTGATAGTTCTCACCAACATAGCCTAATACATTGTCTTGATGACTGGTCCAGACAGCAGAGAAATCCAGAGGTCCTTCTTTTTCTACGTTCTGGGAATTGCCACCACAACTTGTAAGAGCAAAAGTGGTAATGGTGATAAATGCAGTAACAAATAATTTTCTCATTTGGGTTTTATGGTTATCAAAGAATGGTTTACTTTCTGCTGGCAAATGTACAAACAATTCGAGAAACAGCCAAACATTCCCTCCAAAAAATTTGGTCGATTCGAAAAAAAGGCTTATCTTTGCAAACGGTTAAGACAAAATGGCGATAATGAGGATTCCGACTTGGGAGAATAGTCGGGATTCTTTGTTTTTTGCCGACCAAGGAGATACCTAAGATAATATAAAACAAAAAAACAATAGAATTATGGCTTACATGTCACAAGAAGGCTATGATAAACTCATAGCTGAACTGAAACGTTTAGAGGGCGTTGAACGTCCAAAAGCATCGGCTGCCATCGCAGAAGCACGCGATAAAGGCGACCTGAGTGAGAATAGTGAATACGAGGCTGCTAAAGAGGCACAGGCTCATCTGGAGTCTAAGATCAACCTGATGAAGCAGCAGATTACAGAGGCAAAGATTGTGGATACATCACGTCTGAGCACGGACTCTGTACAGATTCTGTCGAAGGTGGAGATGACCAACTTGGCCAACAAGGCTCGCATGACCTACACAATCGTGAGTGAGAGTGAGGCAAACTTGCGCGAGGGTAAGATCTCTATCCAGACACCTATTGCCCAGGGCTTGCTGAACCATAAGGTGGGCGACGAGGTGGAGGTGAAGATTCCACGCGGCACCATCAAACTCCGCATCGAGAAGATTACAGTTGGATAAACTTAGAATTGAGAACTGAAAACTGAGAGGTATGATTACTTCGTCCGCGATAACATCATTCCTATTTGAATAAAACTAATCATACCTCTCAATTCTCAGTTCTCATTTAAATATTGATTATGGATATTTTTTCAAAGATTGCTGCTGGCGAGATTCCCAGCTACAAATGTGCAGAGAACGAGAAGTTCTATGCCTTCCTTGATATCAATCCTGTGGCAAAAGGTCACACGTTGGTGATTCCTCGTCGTGAGGTGGACTATATCTTCGATATGGACGATGACGAGTTGGCTGAGTTTGAGGTGTTTGCCAAGCAGGTGGCTGTAGCCCTGAAGAAGGCATTCCCCTGTAAGAAGGTGGCTCAGGTAGTGCTGGGTCTTGAGGTGCCCCACGCTCATATCCATCTGATTCCTATGAACAGCGAGGGCGACGTAGATTTCCGCAAAGAAAAGCTGCATCTCCCCAATGAGGAAATGCAGCAGATAGCAGACAAAATTCTCGCAGAATTTAGTAAATGAAATCTTTAAATAAATTCCTCCCCATAACGTATGCCAACCTCGTTGACATACTTGCGAATGAGCGACGATGAGTCGCTCTTTTTGCATATAAGGAGTACGTCGCCTTCCTCGGCCACGATATAGCCTTCCAGTCCGTTG
>JAEEGG010015146.1_pt1 | contig 16221 bp, 18 predicted proteins | sample 9134161 | NCBI WGS metagenome assembly JAEEGG01 (sample SAMN16246543, study PRJNA631951) | gut metagenome | biome: gut microbiome; feature: rumen; material: CR-attached | host: Bos | place: Iran: Karaj | collected 2018-10
CACTTTCTGCTCGAAGTTGTTGATATTCAGTTGCGAGAGAATCTGTTTGATGCGTGCTTCGTAGTTCCAGGCTTTGGCGGCGTCCATCGCGCTTGTAGCGTTGGCCAGTCGTTCGGCGTTGTTGTCGCGGCAGGCCATCTCATACTCTTTGATGGTTTGCAGCGTCACGTCCGACGACTCGAAAACTTCTTCAATAACGGTGAGTTCGGGGTTCAGTTTCGGGCTTTGCTCAAGATAGCCCAGCCGCAGGTCGTTGCGTATGGTCACGCTTCCGCTGTCGGGGGTGTCGGCGCCAGCCAGAATCCGCAGCAGCGATGTCTTCCCCGCGCCGTTGTTGGCAATGATGGCCACACGCTGCTCACGTTCGACGCTCAAACTGATGTTGCTGTAAAGCACCAGATCGCCGTACGATTTTGTGATTCCTTCGGCTTGTAAATAGTTCATTTTGTCGCAATTATATATGCTTCGACAATTGTCGTCAGCGGCGCGAAGATAATCAGTCTTGGTGTGAAAGCCAAAACTCGTTGTGGATGCGGGAAAAACTGATTTATGTCAGAAAAATTTGTGAAATTAAATCACACTCCTTATTTTCACGTAAAATTTATGGGGGATGAATCCTCCTTATATTTTGCAACTTAAAACATGGAAAAATGCAAGTGAAAAAAGAAGATTTCCCAATCTGGTTTGGCCAACTGACTGACGAGCATTGGTCTATCGTATTGAAAAACAGCGTTTGTCTTGACTATAACAAGAACGAGATTGTCTGCAAGCAGGGCGCTTTCGCGACAAACGTCTATTTTGTGGTCAGCGGCATGCTGAAGGTTTACAAAGAGTACAAAGGCGAGAATCTGATAATGAGTTTCGTCCGCAAGGGTGAGGTTTTCGGGTTGTCATCGATTTACAACAACGCGACTAATCTATTTTCTGTGGCGAGCATAACGCCTACGACGGTTTTTTCAGTCAACATCAATGTCATTAAAAACCAAATCAGAGAATATCCCGACTTTGCGGAAAAGTCTATAATACAATTGAATAAAGAGTATGCCGACACCATTGAGCGGATTGTCAGCCTCACGCAGAAGCAGTTGAACGGACGCATGGCCGACGCGATTCTGCACTTCGCCCGCAACATTTACGGCTCCGACGAGTTCAACATGCAGATTACCCGCCGTGATATGGCCGACTTCTGTGGAATGTCGACCGAGAGCGCCATCAGAATCCTGAAGGAACTCCATAACGATAAGATTATCAGTCTTGAAGGTAAGAATGTCAAGATCATCAACAAGCAACAACTTGAAAGTTTGAGTGAGTTCGGATAGTGCGTTGACAAATAATGAAACCATTTTTAATTTTTTAAGTTAAAAGATATAATTTTGCGGTGTTGGATAGAAGGGGAACTTTCTCGCCAATATGTTATTAACATTCACAAATTGACACGATGAATAGAAAATCGATAAAAATTCTTTTGATGTTTTTCATCCTGCTTCCGTTTGCAGGTATGTCACAAACTCACGACTATTCAATGCGCCGTTGCTGGGGCTACCACAGAGATAGTTGTCCGACAAGTAAAAATATCTATTATCGTGTGGTTGACGACTCACGTAGCGCACTGTTTGTTAAAGGGCAAGTATCTCGCATAAAATCAATTATTTACAATGGTCGCGACTACCGCATTTCGTTCTGCCACGATGCAATTCTTGGCGAAGGAATCACAATGAGAATCATTGATGCTGATACAGAAAATGTATTGTATGACAACACGGAAGATGGTTTCGCATCAGAATTTGAATTCACTGTCACCCAAACGAGTGAAATATATATCGAGATAGAAGTTCCGGGAAGCAGCCGTATGTCGGAGGCAGAAGGTCAGAATGACTTGATTTTTGTTAGAAAAGACACGGAAATGGGCTGTATCGGAATTTTGATTGAGCACATGATCACACCTGTCAAAGGATTCTGATGACTTTCCGCATCCTGCTATCGTTGCTGCTCTTAGGAGTCTGCTGCAATCTGAATGGGCAGGATTGCTTCAATTTCCATAAACAAAATTGCTGTCCAAAGAATGGGGCTTTTGCCTATTCGGTCAACGAGGCGTCGGTTAGTTTCGCATTCCGACCAGGCGAGAGCAAATGCGTGTATATGGAATTGCTTGAAGGTAAGGACTATAGAATGACAATATGCTCCGATTCGCTTTACAACGGCATTGTCTCGTTCGTAATCAAAAACACTGACGGCCGCATTCTTTACGACAACTCACAGGATGATTTCCTGACTGATATTGAATTTTCTTGCCGCAGGCACAACAGCGTTGAGTTGATTATCACCGCGCCAAACCGTCTTGATGTTGACAGCGAAACCAAGGGCTGCATTGGCGTGCTGATAGAGGATATGGTGACTCCGAAAATCGGTTTTTAGTATATGTTTGTTTGAAATCCCCAGTAAGGGAATAATGTATGCAGTTAATACTGCCTAGATGCCGGTTAATTTGCTGAATATTTTCTTGTTACGCAGATAGTATCCCGTGACAATGCTGCCGTTGTAGCATTCGGGGTGCTGGTCGGTTTTGCGCATGGCTTGCAGTTGGCGGCGTTTGGCCTTCATCTTGCTGCGATTCTGATAGAATGCGATATGAGCCCGTGGAACAGCCATCAGAAAACCGAATTTCAGATGAACAAGATACAATCCCATCGAGATTCCGTCGAGAATCATGCGGATAAACATAGTGCGGTGGAAACCTTTGTCGGGCAGGTTCTTATAGAGCAGAAAGAGGTTGTTGCGGTAGTTCAGAAACAACTTTTTAGGGTTGTTGTTGGGCAGGGTGCCGCCGCCCACGTGGTATACCACCGACTGTGGGACAATGGCAATGCGGTACCCCATGTTTTTCAGCCGCCAGCAGATGTCAATCTCCTCCATGTGGGCGAAGAAATCGTCGTCGAGGCCACCCGCTTCGGCGTAGAGTCGGCTGCGGATGAACAGGCACGCGCCCGAGGCCCAGAAAACATCGCGAACGTCGTCGTACTGGCCGTTGTCGCGCTCAATGGTGCCAAGAATGCGGCCACGGCAGAACGGATAGCCATATTTGTCGATGAATCCGCCCGACGCTCCAGCATACTCAAAATCAGTCCGTTGGTCGTAGGAGAGGAGTTTAGGCGCGCAAGCAGCCACATCGGGGTTCGCGTCCATAAAATCGGCAAGCGGTTTGAGCCAGCCTTCGGTAACCTCGATGTCGGAATTCAGAAGTACAAAGTATTCAGCCTCAATCTGTTCGAGCGCTTTGTTGTAGCCGCCCGTAAAGCCATAGTTCTGGTCGAATTGCAGCACTTTTACGGTGGGGAACTTCTTGTTAATCAGTTCAATGCTGTCATCGGTCGAACCGTTGTCGGCAACCCACACGTCGGCCCCGTCCGACAGTGTCGTGACTGACGGAAGAAATTTCTCCAGAAACGCCCTTCCGTTCCAATTCAAAATGACAACTGCAATTCTACTCATCGTGCTTTTTTTTGTGAGGCAAAGATAATGGTATTTGGGAAATAGGCACTAGGGGGGGGGAGGCATTAGACATTAGGCATTAGGCACTAGGCATTAGGCATTAGGCATTAGGCACTAGGCATTAGGTGTTAGGTGTTGGGCATTAGTTAATTACGAATTTTGAATTACGAATTACGATATTTAAACCTATTCAACCCGTTCAACTTTAAACATCTAAACTTCTTAACCTCTTAACTTCTAAACAGCGAAGCGTCTTAACACCTTAACCTTTTAACTTATAAACTTTCTCAACTTCTCAACCTCTCAACATTCTAAACTTTGATTTATATTTGCCCAAAATCGAAAATTCGTTACAAAATGTTTAAAAATCATCCTAAAGGGCTTTTGGCGGCAGCCTTGAGTAATATGGGCGAGCGTTTTGGCTACTATATTATGAATGCCGTTCTAGTGCTGTTCCTGTGTTCAAAATTCGGTTTGCCCGAAGAGAAGGCAACAGCCATATATTCAGTGTTTTACATGGGTATTTACATTTTGAGTCTGGTTGGTGGCATCATCGCCGACCGCACCCAGAACTACAAAGCCACAATACAGTCGGGCTTGATTGTGATGGCCTCGGGCTATGTCATTCTGTCGATACCGATTCTGGCAACGTCAGGCAATATCGGCTGGCTTTTGCCGCTCACTTGTGTGGCACTTTTCTTGATTGCTTTCGGCAACGGCTTGTTTAAGGGCAACTTGCAGGCCATTGTGGGGCAGATGTATGACAATTTCGAGGCCGAAGCCGCAAAGCATGGCGAGGAGGCGCTTGCCGCCGCCAAATCACGCCGCGACCCTGGCTTCCAAATTTTCTATATGTTCATCAATGTTGGCGGCTTGATTGCGCCGTTTGTTGCGCCCGTTTTGCGCAGTTGGTGGCTCAACCACAATGGTCTGGCCTACAATGCCGACCTGCCTGCTCTCTGCCATCAGTATATTGAGGCTGGTGCTGCCATGGCTCCTGATGCCGTTGCCAAGATGAACGACCTTATCGCACTTGTAACAACCACAGTGCCAGCCAATTTGGCCGATTTCTGCCAAAACTATCTGGCCGTGTTCAACACAGGTGTTCACTATTCGTTCCTGGCCTCGGTGGCAGCCATGCTGATATCGCTCGGCATTTTCCTTGCCACTAAAAAGAGCCTGCCGACGCCCGCCCGCAAGGCTGCGCAGCAGAGTTCCGATTACACAGCCGAGGAGCGCGCCGCAATGGCAACCGAAATCCGTCAGCGCATCTACGCTCTGTTTGCAGTGCTTGTGATTGCGGTGTTCTTCTGGTGGTCGTTCCATCAGAACGGCACGTCGATGTCGCTTTTTGCCCGCGATTTTGTCATCACATCGGCCATTCCGCCAGAGATCTGGCAGGCTGTCAATCCGTTCTTCGTGATTGTGCTCACCTTCCCAATGATGTGGCTTTTCGGCACGCAGTGGGGGCGTCGTTTTTCAACACCGAAGAAGATTGCCATCGGCATGGGAATCGCAGGTATAGCCTATCTGTTTATGAGCGTGTTCTGCTTCCAGCACGGCTATCCTTCGGCAACCGATTTCCGCGCACTCGATGCTTCAACTGCCGAAAGTCTGAAATCAGGCCCGATGGTGCTTATCATCTACTATTTCTTCATGACCGTAGCCGAACTGTTTATCAGTCCGTTAGGCTTGAGTTTTGTGTCGAAGGTGGCACCTAAAAACCTGCTTGGTCTCTGCCAGGGCTTGTGGCTTGGCGCGACGGCCGTGGGCAACGGATTCCTCTGGATTGGCCCGCTGATGTACAATAAGATAGACATCTGGCAATGCTGGGCAGTATTCTTCGCCGTCTGCTTCGTTTCGATGGCTGTTATGCTTGGCATGGTTAAGTGGCTCGAGAGGGTGACGAAGTAACGAAAAATGTATATATTTGAATTGAAAAATCATTTTAAGATGGCTGTTGGAAACAAAGACACAAAACTTTCATCAGAATTATTAAAGAATTAATAAATAATAAGTTATGAAAAAGAAAGGATGTTTGATTGCGGTAGTTGCCGTAGTGTTAATTGGTATTTTTTCAATTGTGGTTTGGTACATCAAAACTGGTAACAAGATTGTCCGTCTCGATGAGGGCGTTGCCGAGAGTTGGGCGCAAGTCGAGAATGTTTATCAGCGCCGTGCCGACCTGATTCCTAACCTTGTGGCCACCGTCAAGGGTTATGCCGAGCATGAGAAAACCGCTCTGACTGATGTTGTTGAGGCTCGTGCTAAAGCATCAAGTGTTAATGTGAATCCCGAAAAACTCGATTCCCGTTCGCTTCAGCAGTTTGAGGAGGCTCAAGGCAATTTGAGTTCGGCATTGTCGCGCTTGCTGGTTGTTGTTGAGCGTTATCCTGACCTGAAGGCCAACCAGAACTTCAGCGAACTTCAGGCACAACTTGAAGGCACCGAGAACCGCATCTCCGTTGAGCGCCGCAAGTTCAACGAGGTTGCCCGCGAGTACAACACCTATATCCGTCAGTTCCCCGCATCGATTGTGGCCAACAGCCGCGGATTTGAAAAGAAGGCATACTTCGAGGCACAGGCAGGCAGCGAGAAGGCTCCTGAAGTGCAATTTTAGGTGAAAGTTACAAGGCACAAGGTATAAGTGTGGGAGAATCCCGTGCTTATGCCTTTTGTCTTAATAACTAATAACTTAAAACTTCTAGAACTTATAACTTAAAACTTCAAAAAACTTATAACTCAAAATGAGAGCATCAACTTTTTTTAGCGAAGAGCAAAAACAACATATAATCAGCGCAATAGAGGAGGCAGAAAAGAATACATCGGGCGAGATTCGTCTGCATGTTGAAATGCGTAGCCACGGCGACATAATGAAACGTGCCGCAAAAGTTTTCGACAGACTCAAAATGCAGTGTACCGAGTTGCGCAACGGCGTGCTTTTCTATATGGCCGTGTCCGACCGTCAGTTTGCAATAATCGGCGACAAAGGCATCAACGACAAAGTGCCCGAAGGCTTCTGGAACGACATTGAAAAGCACATGGCCGAACTTTTTGCACGTGGCCTTTTCACCGAGGGCGTGACCGACGGAATCCGCATGGCTGGCGAGCAGTTGAAGAAGCATTTCCCATATCAGTCTGACGATGTGAACGAGTTGAGCGACGAAATCTCGTTCGGCGAGGGTGAGAAGGAGTAGGACTGACCAATTCGCCAAATCACCATGCGAAGAATATTGCTCGCTTTCACATTTGTGGTCGTCGCACTGTCGGCTTTTGCCGACATGTTCGATCGTCCAGCCGAGGTGCGTCTTGTGGTTGACAGTGCTTCCGCCTTCACTCCGAAGCAGTTAGATGCGCTGACAGCCAAACTCGACTCTTTTGAGCAGGCCACAACGGTGCAGATTCAGATTTTCACAACCACCGATTTGCACGGGTACGACGTTGTGGATTTTGCGCAGCGTTTGGGCGAGGGTTGGGGTGTCGGTCAGGCCGATAAAAACAACGGCATCGTCATTGTCTATAAGCCGAAAACATTGTTCGAAGACGGCGAAGTCACCATTCAGACGGGCTACGGCATCGAATCGCTGATTCCTGATGCAGTCTGTAAGCAAATTATTGACAATGAGATGATTCCGTGCTTTAAGAAAGGACACATTTACATGGGAATCGACCGAGCCGTTGATGTCTGCATCTCGCTCACAGGAGGTGAATACACGGCAGAAAAGTATATGGCTGATATTGACAGGTTATATACAATAGCAGTGTATATTATTATTGGCCTTGTGGCATTCCCTATCGTAGTTGTTGTTATTTTCTTGATTGTCTTTCTGTTCTGCTGCCGTGGCTATACTGCAAGCAGCAATTCTTCGAGCGGTTCAAGCAGTGGCTCGTCGGGCAGTTCAAGCAGCAGAAGTTCAGGCAGTTACCGAACTACAACCCATCATCATAGTTCGAGCCACAGAAGTTATGGTGGCGGCCATTTTGGTGGTGGCGGCGCACGCGGAAGATGGTGATTGAAGGACTGATTAACAGAATAACCGAAGGATTGAATTCTTGAATAATTGAATGAATTGAATATGCGGAAATTATTGATAATTATCTGTTTATGCGCTGCTGTGTTTTCGGCTTTTGCCGATGATGCAGTTTTCAATCGTCCTGCAACCATAAATCTGGTGGTGGACAGCGCCAATGCCTTCACTGTTGAGCAGAGAGCGGCTCTTGCGGCCAAACTTGACTCGTTCGATATTGAGACATCAACGCAGATTCAGATTTACACCACAACCAATCTGCAAGACTATGATATTGTGGATTTTGCGCAGCGTTTGGGCGAGGGTTGGGGTGTCGGAAAAGAAGGCTTCGACAACGGAATAGTCATCGTTTACAAGCCCAAAACTGACAGCACCAGCGGCGAAGTCACCATTCAGACGGGTTACGGCATCGAGCCGTTGATTCCCGACGCAACCTGCAAGCGGATTATCGAACACGAAATGATTCCTTGCTTTAAGAAAGATTCTGTTTATGAGGGATTTAACCGCGCCATAGATGTCTGTATATCGCTCACCAAAGGCGAGTTTAAGGCCGACGATTACGGAAACAATAGCATTGGCGGGTTCTTGGGCTGGGTGCTCGACCACCTTGTTCTTAGCCTTGTGCTTGGTATGGTTGGTGTCTGGATTGTGATTATACTGATAATCATCATTATTGCTAAGTGCACAAGTGGAGGAGGTGGCAGTTACTATATAAATACGTCGGGCAGTTCGTCAGGTTCAAGTCACCGAAGCCATAGCGGCGGCAGCCACAGGAGTTACGGTGGCGGACATTTCGGTGGCGGTGGTGCGCGCGGAAAGTGGTAATGTCAAGGTTTGATTAATCGATTTATGAAACGTATATTGCTCATATTCACTATTTTGGTGTCGGCTTTTCTGTCGTTCGCAGATGATTTTGTCTTCAGTCCGCCCGCCGTGCCGACGCTTGTTGCCGACTATGCCAATGCCTTTACCAGCGGCGAGCGAATGGCGTTGGCTAACAAACTGAACACCATCAGTCGCGAGACATCGACACAGATTTTGGTTTACACCACAACCGATTTGCTCGGCTACGGCATTGCTGATTTTGGCCAGCGTTTGGGCGAGGGTTGGGGCATCGGACAAAAAGGTTTCGACAACGGAATTGTCATCGTTTATAAACCTAAAACCGACTCCACAAGCGGCGAGGTTACCATTCAGACGGGCTACGGCATTGAACCGTTGATTCCAGATGCGACCTGCAAGCGAATCATTGACCAGGAGATGATTCCAAACTTTCAGCAAGGGCTTGAATATAAGGCTATTGACGACGCCATTGACATCTGTTTCTCGCTGACAAAAGGCGAATTCACGGCGGATGAATACTCCAATTTTGGCGAAGATTCGTCTGTTGGCTCAATTATTGTTTTCATCTTGTTATTGTTTGTCGGCTACGTGCTTTATGCGGCTTACGGGCAGTTCACCATCGGGCGGCGGCCATCGTTTTTCTCTTATCTTTGGTTTGTGCTTTCGCTCATCGGCCATTCGTCTGGCAGCGGCAGAAGCGGCTCGTCAAGTGGGTTTGGCGGCTATGGCGGCGGACACTTTGGCGGCGGCGGAGCAAGCGGAAGATGGTAACTGAAAGATTGAAGGAGTGAATGAATTTGATTGTGCGTAAAATATTGTTAATAATTACTTTATGGTCTGCCGCAATGGGCGTTTTTGCCGATAACGACGGTTCCATGAATTCATCTTCAGAGGTTGGTGGAGGCAATTTTGTCCCCCAGCTCCAAGATCCATCGGTTGTTTTCATTCCGCCCAAAGATCCGTCGCTTGTTGTCGACAACGCGGGAGTGTTTAGTTATAATCAGCGTAAGATGCTGATTGACAAACTGAATAAGTTCAACGATGAGACTTCGACGCAAATTTTGATTTATACCACAAAATATTTGTACGGCTACAGCATTGCCGATTTTGGCCAGCGGCTGGGAGAGGGATGGGGTGTCGGGCAGAAAGGCTTCAACAACGGCATTGTCATTGTTTACAAGCCGAAAACGCCATACGAGAAAGGCCTGGTTACCATTCAGACGGGCTATGGCATTGAGCCGCTCATTTCCGACGCGGTTTGCAAGCAAATCATTGACAAAGAGATGATTCCACAGTTCAAGTACGGTCTCACTTTCGCGGGAATCGATAAGGCTGTGGATGTCTGCATATCGCTCACCAAAGGCGAGTTCACGGCAAAGGATTATAAAAGGCGTGATTGGTCGAAAATCCTTCCATACATCTTCTGGATGTTCGTCGTTCCTATTATTGTTCTGATACTTCTGATAAGATGTTTGGTCAGAAAGTTCAACGACCAGTTCACTGCAGGCGGAGGCGTGCATGGCGGACGTGGTGCTTCGGGCGGAGGATTTGGTGGCGGTTTTGGCGGCGGCGGTTTTGGTGGTGGCTTCGGAGGCTTTGGCGGAGGTGGTTTCGGTGGCGGTGGCGCTTGCGGATGCTGGTAGATTGAAGGACTGATTTTTGACAACAGACAAGAATTGAGTAATGATTAATGTGTAAAGAGTAAAGTGTAATGATTCGTAACTCGTAATTCATAATTCCCTAACACCTAAAAATTTATAACTCATTAACTTACAACTTATAACTTATAGCCAACCATGTTTGTAGCATACCAAAAAAAGAAAGAGAACATCTGCGAGTATTTCTTGTATATGTTTCAGATTGAGGATCTTATTCGAGCCTGTAAATGCGATAAGGGTTTGATTGAAAGCCAGTTGCTGCCCAAATATCCAGCCGACATGACAACGCAGAACGAGGTGCGCCAATGGTACTCTGGCCTGACCGACCAAATGGTGGAGGAGCGCATTCAGCAACGTGGTCATCTGGTGTCGCTTACGAACAAAATCAATGAGGTGCTCGATTTCCATCTCTACCTTCTCAACAACCCCAAAGAGGTGGCGTATCAGATGCGGTTTGCCAAAGTTAGCCCGATTATCAGTGAGTTACGCCAGCGTCAACCGTCGGCAGCGGAGTTCAGCGACCTGCATCTTGCGCTCAACGCTGTTTACGGGTTCACCATTTTGCGGCTCAAAGGCTCGCAAGTGTCGAAGGAAACCGCAGCCGCCATCTCGCAGTTGGTGGTGTGGTTCAACGAGTTATCAGAAAAGTTCCGTGCCTACGAATCAGGAGAGTTGAAACTTGATTTGTAGAAGGGAGGCGTTTGAATTTATATTTTTAATGAAGTGAGAAATTGAATGGAATATAGTATTTTACATTACCTTTTTTCTTGCTTCCAGGAATCCATTTTGGCATTTTCTTTACTACACGAATTGCCTCTTCAGCCAAGTACGGGTCAACATTTTTATGCAAAACACTAACATCTCCAACAGACCCAGATTCATCCACAACAAACTCAACCCAAAAATGCCCTTCAATTGATTTATCTCTTGCAGAATCAGGATATTGGATATTTTTGTATATGAACTTCTGCAGAGCGTTTGTACCGTTCGGAAATGTGGGATAACCTTCGGGTATATTAAATGCACTATAACTATTAATTGGAAAACAAATAATCTCGTCCTGGAAATAGTATTCTGTTGTATCACTATTTGTTAAATACGCGTTGCTATTATAATTTGGATGAGTAAATGCTTCAAATACAAATGATAATATAATTGCTAATCCCAATCCGAATGAGTTTTTGATTATTCTTTGAGTATTCATAGCACAAGAGTTTATTAGCAAAAATAACCAAATTTCCTTTATATGGCCTTTTTTGCACTCACCTTCAGCACGTTCCGTTTGCAGGCGCTCACGCAGCGCTCACACAAGATGCACTGTGCGTTTTGTACCCTTTCAACGTTTCGCACCGATTCCTTCACATCGATGAGCATAGGGCAGGCTTGCGAGCAGGCGCCACATTGGGTGCAGTCGGCTGATTTTACGGGTGTTATCTTGAAAATAGAGAAGCGGTAGAGCAGACTCGAAATTGTCATAAACGGGCAGAGAAGGCGGCAGTAGGCGCGGCTTCCACAGAGCATTGTCAGAAGGTAGCCGCCACCAATAATGAACAGATTTTCAGCCACAATCCATTTTTTGCGCAGAAGTTCGTTCTCATCGCCTGCGGGATTGGTGAAATAGTGCGCCACAGCAAAAGCCATCGCCACAATCAAAAGCAGATAGCCCCACGCCAACCACGGTTTGCGTTTGAAGTTTCGGCCGTTTTTGCGGTTGGTAATCTCAAAGATGGCGCCGTCCCAACAGGCGCGTGAGCAGAATGCATTGCCGAACACAAACGGAATTATCAGCCGCGCGATTACCAATTGGATGAGCGCGCCCGTGACCACGCCTGCCTGAAAATCGAAGAAAATCTGCTCGAACTGGAAATTCACGCCAAACACAAACCCCAATATTATCAGCAACATACCGCCTACAATAATTTGCACAAGGCGGCGCATAGGCTGGCGCAGACGTGGGTTGTTGAAAACCAAAATGCGTGTTACAAGTTCGGTGGTGCCAATTCCGTTGAAGAGCGCAAAGTAGCGAATATCGCGTATTGCCCACACAATCAGCCCAATAAGCGTAAAAATAGCGTAAGTTGCAATCGGTACACTGTATTTTTTCAGCCAACCGGCAGCCGGTTCGCCGTTATTCGTCGGTGCTGTCAGATTGCTTTTCAATATCTTCAGAATCTTCAGAATCAGACGATTGCGGAACGGCCTTAAGCAGTTCAACTTCGTAAATCACGGTGGTGAACGGTGGCACAATGCCCGTTGACGAGCCTTTCTCGCCCCACGCCAAGTCCGACGGCAGAATCACCAACGCACGCTGTCCTTCGCGCATACGGCCAATGGCGTCCTCAAGTCCTGGAATTACCTGAAGTTCAGTGCCATAGACAAATTCGAATGGCTGGTTGCGTTTCACTGTCGAGTCGAAGAAGCGGCCGTTCAGGAATCGGCCTTCGTAGTTAACTGTCACAATATCACCATATTCAACAGGCTTTCCCGAACCGTTGACAAGGCTGATGAAGTACATTCCCGACTCGGTCGGTTCAACCTCGATTTTCTCTTTTTCAATGAAATTGTGAAGCACAAGTTTCTCATATTCACCGAAATCCTCAATCCATTTCAGGAATTCCTCTTTATCGCGGCGGTATTGGTCTTCGGTGCGGATGTCATCCATTCGAATGTCGATTTTCATTTTGTCGCCTTTCTTTATGAATGAAGGCATTTGGCATTGCAATGTTTTTTGGAAGAAGTTTTCGGCATCGATAATGAACGATGCGCTGTCGCCTGCCGACATCATCAGAAAGCAGACGTCAATCGAGCCATCGAACTCTGGTTCAGTGAGTTGGAATGTGCGGTTGCCGACAAAAAACGTCGAGTCGCTCATTGTCGAGTAGCAGAGTTGGCAGGTCACGTAGTCGCCTGCATTGGGCGGGCACACGGTGTCGCCAATCACAATCAACTTGTAGAGCACGCCATTTTTGCGCGAGTAGCCGTCGTGGCCGCCCGAACAAGCGGCAAACGCAAGCCCAACGGCCATTGCGGCAATCCATACCGATTTGATTTTCAATTTCTTAAACATTGCAATATGTTTTCAGTTAGTGGTTGGTTAAGTTAAGCAATTCTACTTGATAAACGATAGTCGAACGGGGTGGAATTTTATCATTGTCGCCTGGAAGGCCGTGGGCAAGGTGTGGCGGCATTATGAACCGAGCCTTGTCGCCGCAGCGCATTAGCAAAATTCCCTCTTCGAGTCCCGATTCAACGCCGCCCTGACCAATTAGGAATGTCTTTTCGCCCGTGCTGTCCGATGAGTAGCAGAGCGTTCCGTTGAGCAGCGATACGGTGTATTTCAGGCTGGCAATCAATCCGTTGCGAGCGCTGTCGCCCGTTCCGTGCTCGTAAATCTGATACCAAAGTCCCGTTTCGGTGGTGCTCATTTCCCATTGGTGGCGTTCGGCGAAAGCCTCAATCCGTTCCTTGTCGATGGTCACAAGCCCCTTGTTGGCCCGAATCAGGCTCTCTTTGCTCATTGGCACGCCCTTCTGGTCGGTTTTGTTACAGCCCGCCGCAGCGGCCGCCAAAGCAATCAATATGGCGCACGTGGCTCTCATTTTTCCAAATATTGCTCATATTCAGGCAGAACCTTCTCAAAATAGTAGATGGTTTTGCCGATGGTTTTGTGGAACTCGCCGCCTGCCGCGTTCAGGTGGCCGCCGCCGCTGAAACGTTCGGCCGCCACTTTGTTTGCGGGGAACGAGCCGCGTGAGCGGAACGAGCATTTGGTCAGGCCGTCTTTTTCGGTGAAAAGCGCCGAGAAGTTGATTCCGTCAATCGTAAGTGGGTAGTTTACAAGCCCTTCGGTGTCGCCCTGCTGATTGTTGAAATCTTCAAGTTCCTTCTTTGTGAGCCAAATGTAGGCCGTCTGATATTTCGGAATCACCTTCATTTTTTTGTACAGACTGAAGCCCAAAAGCCGCAGCCGTGTTTCAGAGAAGTGATTGAAAACGTGGTCGATAATCTGGTCCTTCTCGATTTTCGACTCGAGCAGGCAGGCAATGATTCGGAACACGTTCGGCGACGACGAGTTGTAGTTGAAGCAGCCCGTGTCGGTCATTATGCCCGTGAAGATGCAGGTGGCCACCGTGGTGTCGAGCACGTCGGTGCCTTCGAGTTCTGTAAGTAGTTCATACACAAGTTCCGACGTGCTGCTCGCCTCGGGGCGGCTGTAGGCCACGTCGGTGCGGATTTCGGGAAACGGATGGTGGTCAATCAGCACGCGTTTGGCCGCGCTGGCGTCGAAACTCTTCACCGCGTCGCCCATTCGGGTGGGGCTGTTGAAGTCGGCCATAATCAGCAGTTCGGCGTCGGCGATAATCTTGTCGGCCTCTTCGGTCTGCGTCTTGTAGGTCACGATTTCGTCCACGCCTGGCAGCCATTTCAGGTTCTGCGGCATAAGGTCGGGCAGAATGAAACGCGCGTCTTTACCTTTGTTTTTCAGATAGTTATATAGCGCCAATCCCGACCCCACAGCGTCGCCGTCGGGGTTTTTGTGCGATGTGATTACAATTCGGTTCGTGCTGTCAATCAGTCGGTTGACCTCATTCACAAAATCGTTGCTAATGTATTTTTCCAAAACAGTTGTTTTTGAGTTTTACAATCTGATGATGTTTCCGCCTAAAGCGTTGATTCGCAAGTCGATGTCCTCATATCCGCGGTCAATTTGGTCGATGTTGTCGATGACCGACGTGCCCTTGGCCGAGAGCGCCGCAATGAGCATTGCCATACCTGCGCGGATGTCGGGGCTGGTCATATTGATGCCCTTCAGGCGGTGCTTGTTGTTCAGTCCGATGACGGTGGCGCGGTGCGGGTCGCAAAGGATTATCTGCGCGCCCATATCTATCAGTTTATCAACAAAAAACAATCGGCTCTCGAACATTTTCTGATGGAAAAGCACGCTGCCGTTGGCCTGCGTGGCCACCACCAAAAGCACGCTCAAAAGGTCGGGGGTGAGCCCTGGCCACGGCGCGTCGTCGATGGTGAGTATCGAGCCGTCGATAAATGTCTCAATTTCATAATGTTCCTGCGCAGGGATGAACAGGTCGTCGCCCCGCAGTTCCATTTGTATGCCCAACCGCTGGAACGCCCGCGGAATGATGCCCAAATTCTGATACGATACATTGTTGATTGTCAGCGCCGAACGCGTCATTGCGGCCAAGCCGATGAAACTGCCAATCTCAATCATATCGGGCAGGATGGTGTGGTCGCAGCCGTTGAGCGACGTCACGCCCTCAATGGTGAGCAGGTTCGACCCGATGCCCGAAATGCGCGCGCCCATTTTGTTCAGCATTTTGCAAAGTTGCTGGATATAAGGCTCGCAGGCGGCGTTGTAGATGGTGGTTGTGCCTTGCGCCATTACGGCCGTCAGAATAATGTTGGCCGTGCCCGTCACCGACGCCTCGTCGAGCAGCATATATGTGCCTTTCAGGTTTTTACCTTCAACGTTGTAGAATTTTCCGTCGGCGTTGTACTCGAATTTCGCGCCCAAATTCTGCAGTCCGATGAAGTGCGTGTCCAATCGGCGCCGACCGATTTTGTCGCCGCCTGGTTTGGGAATGTACGCCTTGCCGAACCTTGCCAACAGCGGCCCCACAAGCATTACCGAGCCGCGGATTTTGGCTGTTTTTTCGGCAAACTCGCGCGACTGCAGATATTCGGGCTGGATGTTGTCGGCCTTGAATCGGCACGTGTGCTTGTCGATGTGCTCAACGGTGACGCCCATATCGGCAATGATGTCGATGAGCGTGTTCACGTCGCGTATGCAGGGAATGTTGCGGATAATGACTTCCTGGTCGGTGAGCAGAACGGCGCACAACACTTGCAGCGCCTCGTTTTTTGCACCCTGCGGCGTGATTGAGCCGCTGAGTTTGCAACTGCCGTTAATTTGGAATTTATTGACACTCATTTCGAGTCGAACTTTTCTGATTTTGCGGCAAATTATGCAAAATGGAAAGCGCCCGAAAACGTCGGCTTTTCAACTTTTTAAAAAGTTATGCACAAGAATTGAAGGACGGCAGACAACGGACAACGGACAGCAGACATATGGTTTTTGGGAATGCTGATTTTTTTTCTAACCGATTGAATCCGATTTAAACCGATTTAAACCGATTTAAACCGATTTTAAATGCGTAGGGGCGAAAGAACCGCCCCCTACACAT
>JAEEGG010015152.1_pt1 | contig 16216 bp, 14 predicted proteins | sample 9134161 | NCBI WGS metagenome assembly JAEEGG01 (sample SAMN16246543, study PRJNA631951) | gut metagenome | biome: gut microbiome; feature: rumen; material: CR-attached | host: Bos | place: Iran: Karaj | collected 2018-10
CAATTTAGAGCTGCAAAAGACAGCGAACGAAGTTCGTAAGGGGATCGTGACTGCAGTTCACGCTGCAAAGGCAGGACACCCCGGCGGATCTCTGTCCGCAGCAGACGTGTTCACCTATCTCTACTTCGAGGAGATGAACGTTGATCCTGAGAATCCTGACAAGGAGGACAGGGATCGTTTCGTACTTTCCAAGGGTCATACCGCCCCTGGACTTTATGCAACCTTGGCACAGAAGGGATATTTCCCCAAAGAGGAGCTTTTGAGCCTCAGAAAATTAGGTGCGCTTCTTCAGGGACATCCCTGCATCCATATCCCCGGCGTAGACATGTCCTCTGGTTCCCTCGGACAGGGCATTTCCGCAGCGGTCGGCATGGCACTGGGCGCAAAGCTTGGAAATAAGGATTTCCGCGTTTACACCCTGCTCGGCGACGGCGAGATTCAGGAAGGTCAGGTTTGGGAGGCAGCGATGTTCGCAGGCTTCCGCAAGCTGGACAACCTCGTAGTGATCGTTGACAACAACGGCCTGCAGATCGACGGACCCATCGACAAGGTTTGCTCTCCTTATCCCATTGATGAGAAGTTCAAGGCCTTCAATTTCCACGTAATCAACTGCAACGCGCATGATTTTGACGAGCTCCGCGCAGCCTTCAAGGAGGCAAAGGAGACCAAGGGCATGCCGACCGCCATCGTAGTGCACAGCACCAAGGGCAAGGGCGTTTCCTTCATGGAGAATCAGTGCGGCTGGCACGGCAAGGCTCCGAATGACGAGGAGTATGCAGTAGCTATGGCTGATCTGGAGAAGATCGGCGCTAGCCTTAACTAACGGGAAAGGTAGGTAAAGAGAAAATGGCAGACGTAAAGAAGATCGCTACCCGTGAAAGCTACGGTAACGCGTTAAAGGATTTGGCTGAAGAGTTCCCTAATCTGGTAGTTCTGGACGCAGACCTTGCTGAGGCTACCAAGACCGGTATTTTTAGAAAGGCATATCCCGATCGTCACATTGACTGTGGTATCGCGGAGTGTAACATGATGGGCGTGGCAGCTGGCCTCTCCCTGGTTGGAAAGATTCCCTTCGTAAGCTCCTTCGCAATGTTTGCGGCAGGCCGCGCTTACGAGCAGGTTCGTAACTCCATTGGCTACCCTCACCTGAACGTAAAGATCGGTGCAACCCATGCGGGCATCACCGTTGGTGAGGACGGCGCAACCCATCAGTGTAATGAGGACATCGCCCTGATGAGAACCATTCCCGGCATGGTTGTTATGGTTCCCTCCGATGACGTAGAGGCAAAGGCAGCCGTTCGTGCAGCTTTGGAGTATGAGGGCCCCGTATACATTCGTTTCGGTCGTGCGGCAGTTCCCGTAATCAATGACAAACCTGATTACAAGTTTGAGATTGGTAAGGGTACCGTTGTTCGTCCCGGTAAGGACGTAACCATCGTTGCTACCGGTATCTGCGTAGATTCCGCTCTGGGCGCAGCTGAGAAGCTGGCTGCTGACGGCATCGATGCAGAGGTCATCAACATTTGCACCATCAAGCCTCTGGACGAGGAGATCATCATTAACAGCGCAAAGAAGACCGGAAAGGTTGTGACCGTGGAAGAGCATTCCGTAATCGGCGGCCTTGGTAGCGCAGTTTGCGACTGCCTCTCCGAGAAGCTTCCGACTCCCGTGAAGAAGCTTGGCATGCAGGATATCTTCGGCGAGTCCGGTTCCGCAGGCGCTTTGGTTGCGAAGTATGGTTTGGACGCAGATGGCGTTTATGCATCCGTAAAGGCATTTATCTAAGAAATGACAGTCCGGGGCCGGCCGCGGAAAGCCGGCCTTGGGCATTTTGTCATAAGAAGGGAATAGACCCTTGACGCAATAGAAGTTCATGCGCAAAAACTGTCAGCGATGCTGACGGATAAGGGGTTTCATGACATGAAAAATTACTTATCGCCATCAATTCTTGCGGCAGATTTTTGGAGCCTGGGCGAACAGATTCGGGCTGTGGAACGAGGAGGAGCCTCCTATCTTCATGTAGACGTGATGGATGGGGTATTTGTTCCCTCCATTTCCTTTGGAATGCCTGTTTTGGAGGCATTAAAGAGAAAAACAACGCTCCTTTTGGACGTGCATCTGATGATCATCGAGCCGGAGCGATATATTGAAACCATGGCGAGCATGGGGGCAGATCTGATTAACTTTCATCTTGAGGCAACGTCGGATCCTCTTGAGGTCATTCAGAAGATTCGAAGCCTTGGGAAGAAGGTCGGAATCACGATCAAGCCGGCTACGCCAATCACGGCACTGGAGCCTTATCTGGAGCTGGTGGACATGGTGCTGATCATGACCGTGGAGCCAGGCTTTGGCGGTCAGTCCATTATGATGGATTGCGTCGAAAAGGTGCGTCAGCTTCGTAAGAGGGTAACGGAGTTGGGCCTTGAACTTGACATCGAAGTGGACGGCGGCGTCAAGGAAAGCAATCTGGAGATGGTTCTGGAGGCTGGCGCTAACGTCATTGTTGCGGGATCGGCCATTTTTGGCGGGAATCCTGAGGAACGGACAAAGATTTTTGTCGAAAAAATGAACGTCGAGAATTAGAAAATAATGGAAGGAGGGCTTTTACCCTCCTTTCTTTCGATATCCCGTTTGGGGATGGGATATGGCAGAAACGAAGCATAATATCGCGTTCGCGATGGTATTAGGAGAGCTATAAGTATGGGGGAAAGATTTTACGCATTTCGTAAAAAGTGCCGCTCTCTGTCGGTGCGTCTTCCGCTGGGCTACGTGATCAGCGGTCTTTTCATCATGCTCCTCATTATCCCTTTTTCCTATTTTCGTTTTCAAAGAAGCATGGTACAAGACTATACCAGCATGGCACAGGGTCTTACTGGCCTGATGTCCCGCATGCTGAATGGTGATAAGGTACAGGAATACCTTGAGAAAAATACGGAGTTAGAAGAATACGTCAAGCTGCGCAGGCAATTTTGTGAGATTAAGGATAGTTACCCCGACGTGCTTTTTGCACATGTTCTTCGATTTAGCGAGGATGGCAGCTACGTCATCTTTAACATGCAGGATTCCGGAAAGAAGGCAGTCGGTGCACCGGGCGAGCTGGTGAAAATGGAGATGCCCTATCAAAAATATCTGGGAGACCTGATTGCGGGAAAAGAGATTATGGTTAAGACGGGGAAAACCGCAGATGGTTATCTGCTGACCTATTTCCGCCCCATCTTTGACAGTAAGGGGAAGTACCAGTGTCACATTTGCGTTGCATTCTCCCTGAAAGAACTGAGAAGCAAGCATTTTTCATTTTTGCTTGGAATGATAACGTACGTAACGTTGGCAATTTTGGTGGTGCTGCTCGTTGATATTTCGCTCGTCAGGAAAAGGGTCATTCGCCCGCTGGCCGCCATGTCAAATTGTGTGCGGAACTTTACCTATGACACGGAGCAGGATCGGTTCCGCAACGTTCAGGCCATGGAAGAGCTGAACCTTCAGACGCATGACGAGATTGAAGAGCTCTATTATGAGTTCATGTCCGTGATGAAGGAAAGCCTGTACTATATGACGAATCTCAGCAAGGCCAAGAATAATCTTCAGGAACAGGAAGAGAAGATTGATCAGATCAGCGAGACGGCTTATAAGGATTCCCTGACAAGCGTTGGAAATCCTGCGGCGTTTAATAAATTGGTGGACGTGCTGAATCGCGACATTACTGAGAATAAGGCATCCTTTGCCATTGTCATGGTCGATCTGAACAACCTAAAATATGTCAATGATACCTTTGGACACAAATATGGCGACAGCTACATCAAGGGATGCTGCAACATCATTTGCAGCATCTATAAGAGGTCACCGGTATATCGCGTGGGTGGTGATGAGTTCGTCGTTGTTCTTCGAAATGAGGATTACATGAGCAGGCTCCTTCGCATGACACAGATCAAGGAAGCCTTTAAAGCGGCCTATGGAAAGCAGGATGCGCAGCCTTGGGAGAAGTATTCCGCATCCGTCGGGATGGCGGAATATGAGGATGCGGATGAGAGCGTGGATCAGGTGCTCAAGCGGGCTGATAAGGTCATGTATGAAAATAAACTGAAATTCAAGGAGAAATACGGAAGCTATCGCTGATGGAGCAAAAGGAATCCATGCGGGAGCATTCAACAACAGAAACGATAATCAACCAGAAAGCAGGAGGATGGAAATGAGTGAGGAAATGGAAGTGGTAAGGATGCCGATGATCGGGGATCCGGCGCCAGCCTTTCGGGCGATGACAACGATGGGAAAGGTGAATTTCCCGGAGGATTATAAGGGAAGCTGGGTGGTTTTGTTTTCGCATCCCGCTGATTTTACGCCGGTTTGTACGACGGAGTTTATTGGGTTTACGAAGATGGCGGGGGAGTTTGCTGCATTAAATACAAAGCTGATCGGGCTTTCCATTGATTCCCTGCATTCGCACCTTGCCTGGGCAAAAAGCATTGAGGGAATTGATCTGGACGGAAGCGGCGCGGTAAAGCTCGCTTTCCCCATCATTGCGGACATTAGCATGAGCGTGGCAAAGAAATATGGCATGCTGCAAACGGTCGCAAAGACGCAGACGGTACGCGCGGTATTTATCATTGATCCCGAGGGCGTCATTCGGGCTATTTTGTATTATCCGATGAGTACGGGAAGAAATCTTCCCGAGATCAAGAGGATCATTGAATCCTTGCAACTGCATGATGCCGAGCATGTTTCGACGCCTGCAAACTGGCAGCCTGGGGATGACGTAGTACTGGGCGCACCGCTGACGCTGGAGGAGGCGGAAAGTCGGGCAAATGATGCGAAGCTTCGTAATCTTGAGTGGTATCTTGCCATGAAAAAGATCTAAACTTATGACGTAAAGATTTGGCAAGCAGTCGGGGTTAGGTTTGGATTGTCTTTCTGGTAGGCTTTAGACCCAAAAAGACAATCCAAACCTAACCCTCGAGAAATTGGAATTCTAAATGAATGACACTGGATTAACAACGTAACGCAAGGAGATAGAAACATGGGAATGTCATATTTGGAGGGGACCTGCCCCAAGTGCGGGGAAAAGACGAGGGAACAGAGCAATACCTGGGCGTATGGGAGCCCGATTCGGCTCTGCCCAAGATGTAAGCAGGAGTATTTGGACAAACGCTGGCGCGAGGTGGCCATCGACGGGTTTGATCCTAGAGGAACCAGTCCCGCCTATTATCTGAAGTGCTTTGTGGGATGTCTGGTTGGCCTGATCCTTAGCTATGGTTGGTATTATTATACGACGCATTATCGGGGCTATTACAACACGATGAACATCGCCATTATCATTGTCGCCGCGATTGGAACCATAGGGTGCCTTGGCCTGGCGATCTATATTGGGCTCGGCTTTGGGAAAAAAGCAGATGCAAAATACATGGAAGAGTCCAAACGGCGCCTTCGGGATGCGGATTACGTAAGAAAGCTTCAGTCCTATGGCTATGTTATTCGTGCGGAATACCTGGTCGGAATTACGAATTCCAGCGAAGAAATGGGTGGACAACAATAATAAATGATTGGCAGTAAGTAATGGGCGCCAGCAAGGTAGGATTGGCAGTAAGGAATGAGCGCCAGCAAGGAAGGATCAGCGGAAAACATGAGATGCCGAGTCGGCGAAAATGCCCCGTGCCTTCTTTTATGCATGCCTTTTTAGACATAGGGCTTGACTTTGCGGGTCGCAACGTGCTATGGTAAGGAAACAGACAAATATGTCATGAAAGGCAATGACGAAGAGAGTACTTTAGGGGAGGCTTTCCAGAGAACGCTTCATATGCTGAGAGAAGCGAAGCTAAAGCTGAGGGAACATGGCTTCACGAGCTGCGCACCGAGCCAAAGGAATGAAACGAATCACGCAGAAATGGAAATATCGATCTTCTAAGCGTGTTATGACATTCAGACGGGGTTAGGCTGCGACGGGACCCGCCCGTTATGGCGGTAAGGATTCTTACGAAACGCAGGCGAAATTGAGTGGAATGCGTCTTGAAGAATTCGATGAGGCCTGCGCCGTGGACGCAGGTGAAGAGAAGTGGTACAGCGTTAATGACGCCTTCTTGCGTGCGAGTATTCGCGCGTGGGGAGGCGTTTCTTAATTGAGAGTCAAGATGGGAATCCTGTAGTCTGGCAGGAATTCAGGTAATCTAGCCAAAAAGTTTTGAGGTTTTTTTAGCCTTTAGGCAGTGAAAGAAATCAGGAGGTAGGTAAATTATGACGAACAAAGGGAAGTATTATTTAACGACAGCCATCGCCTATACGTCTGGCAAGCCCCATATCGGTAACTGCTATGAGATCATCTTAGCGGATGCCATTGTCAGATATAAGAGGGCGGACGGCTATGACGTGCATTTCCAGACGGGAAGCGATGAGCACGGTCAGAAGATCGAGACCCGTGCCATTGAGGAGGGCATGAGCCCCAAGGAATTTGTTGACATGACGGCGGGTACCATCAAGGGTCTTTGGGACATGATGGGAACCAGCTATGACCGCTTTATCCGCACGACGGATGCGGATCATGAGCGCCAGATTCAAAAGATTTTTAAGAAGCTCTACGATCAGGGAGACATTTACAAGGGTGCCTACGAAGGCAAGTATTGTACGGAGTGTGAGGCATTCTATACCGAGACGCAGCTCAAGGACGGCAAGTGCCCCGTCTGCGGCGGCAATGTGCATGACGAGAAGGAGGAGGCTTACTTTTTCAAGATGAAGAAGTATGCGGATCGCCTGATCGAGCACATTAACACGCATCCCGAGTTCATTCAGCCCGTGTCCAGAAAGAATGAGATGATGAACAATTTCCTGCTCCCGGGACTTCAGGATCTTTGCGTATCGAGAACCTCCTTTAAGTGGGGTATTCCCGTGGACTTTGACGAGAGGCACGTGGTTTACGTATGGCTGGATGCACTGAGCAACTATATCACCGGCATTGGTTATGACGCAGACGGCGAAAGCGGCGAGCTTTACAAAAAGTATTGGCCTGCTGACCTGCATCTGATCGGTAAGGACATTATCCGCTTCCATACGATCTACTGGCCGATCTTCCTGATGGCACTTGGCGAGCCCCTGCCCAAGCAGGTCTTTGGCCATCCCTGGCTGTTGCAGGGCGGTGAAAAGATGAGTAAGTCCAAGGGTAACGTCATTTACGTAGATGACATGATAGACATCTTTGGATTGGATGCCGTTCGTTACTTTGTATTGCATGAGATGCCGTATGAAAATGACGGAACGATCACCTGGGAGCTCATGACGGAGCGCGTGAATTCCGATCTTGCGAACACGCTTGGAAATCTGGTAAATCGTACCGTTGCCATGAGCAATAAGTATTTTGGCGGTACCGTGGCAGACAAGGGCGCAGCCGTTCCCGAGATTGATGACGACTTAAAGGCCGTTGTTACGAGTGCCTATGAGAAGGTGGAAAAGCTCATGGACACGCTTCACGTGGCAGATGCACTGACGGAGATATTTGCCGTATTTAAGCGTTTGAATAAGTATATTGATGAGACGGAGCCTTGGGTACTTGCAAAGGATCCCGCAAAGCAGGATCGTCTGGCAACGGTTCTTTACAATCTTAGCGAGGGCATCATCATCGGTGCTTCCCTGCTTGCACCGTTCCTTCCGACGACGGCAGGAAAGATTGCAGAACAGCTGGGAATCTCCCTGCGCGACTTTGATCAGCTGGGACAGTTTGGACTGAATCAGGGAAGCAAGGTAACGGAGAAGCCCGAGATTCTGTTTGCAAGGCTGGACAAGGAGGAGATCCTGAAGAAGGCCGATGAGGTACAGGCGCGTCAGCGTCAGGAGTTCGTAGATCATCAGAAGAAGGCATTTGCAAATCTGGTGAAGGCCGGCAGAATGACGCAGGAGGAAGCAGACGCAAAGCTGGCGGAGCTTACTGGCGCAAAGTCTGGGGAAGCAGGCGCTGCAAAGGCGCAGGAGCCCGCAGCTCAGACCCCCATTGATATTGAAGCAAAGCCGGAGATCACCTATGATGATTTTGCAAAGCTCCAGTTCCAGGTGGGTGAAATTCTGGCGTGTGAAGCAGTGAAGGGTTCCAAGAAGCTTCTTTGCAGCCAAGTGAAGATCGGCAGTCAGGTAAAGCAGATCCTTTCTGGCATTCGCGGAACCTACTCTCCAGAGGAGATGGTCGGCAAGAAGGTCATGGTGCTTGTGAACCTTGCACCCAGAAAGATGGCAGGCCTTGAGAGCCAGGGAATGCTGCTTTGTGCGGAGGACGCTGAGGGTAAGCTGTCCCTAATGACTCCCGAAAAGGACATGCCTGCAGGCGCTGAGATCTGCTAATGCCGTAAATGTCAATCATAGTAAAATCTATGTAAAAATGTCTGGATAAACAGTAAAAAACAGTGTAATAAATCTGGATAAACAGTAAAAGCCCTGCGTGGAAACGGCACGAAACCTGCAAATACCACGCAGGGCTTTTGTTTTCCGCACTTTTTCTCTATTTATATTCTAAAATTTTAGTAAAGTCATTCCTTTTTTTGAAGTTATAAGGTATAATAATTGGTAAACTATATAAAAGTTTCCAAATCCAGAAGCGAAGGCGAGGGACATGCAAAAGGGCATGCCGGAAAACGATATCATGTACTTTTTTGAGAAGGGAAACCGATGTGATAAGGCATTCGGTAAACTCGAGGGGATGGTTGGAAACATCTTTCTGGGTCTAAAGTCTACCGGAAAGATGTTTCCAGCCTAGCCCCGAGTTTAACAGGGGTAACAGATGGTGGCGTTGTAGGAAAGACGGGGTTACGATATGAGAAAAGAAGAATTCACGATCGATTCCAGAGACGGTATTCACAAGCTCTATTCGGTAAAGTATCTTCCAGACGGAGAGCCAAAGGCCATTGTGCAGATTGTGCATGGCATGTCGGAGTATCTGGGGAGATACGAAGAATTTGCCGCATTTCTTACGGAACGAGGATTTCTTGTCACGGGTGAGGATCATTTGGGACACGGCCAGTCCGTGCCTGAGGGAGAAACCTATGGGTATTTTTGCCAGATGGATCCCGCAACCGTATTGGTTCGCGACGTGCATCGTCTGAAAAAGACCGTACAGGGACAATATCCCGGAATCCCGATCTTTATCCTGGGACACAGCATGGGCTCCTATATCCTGAGAAACTACATGTGCCGTTATGGCACGGGCATTCAGGGTGCCATCATCATGGGAACGGGCATGGAGAATCGCGCATCGGTCATGTTTGTGCGCGCGCTTTCTAAATGCATGGAAATGATCTACGGGGAGAAGCATTTGAGCAGAACCCTGGATCAGCTGGTCATGGGCAGTTACAACAAACGAATTCCGAATCCTCGGACGGTCAGTGATTGGCTCTCAAAGAACGAAGAGTCCGTCAACCATTATCGCGTGGATCCGCTTTGTGGATTTCCGTTTACGGTCAATGGATATCGCTGTCTGTTTGAGCTTGTGAACAGGCTTTATAAGGCAGAAAATCTTTCGCACCTTCCTGCGGAGCTCCCAACGCTGATGGTTTCCGGCGACGAGGATCCGGTGGGGGCTTATGGAAAGGGTGTCAAGCTCGCATATGATTCCCTGACGGGTGCGGGCATGAAGAACGTGGAGCTAAAACTATATTCGGGCGACCGGCATGAGATACTGAACGAATTGGATCGGCAGCAGGTGATGGAGGACATCGCCACATGGATGGAGAAGGTCATGGGGCAGAAGTAGACGGCTTGGCACAACGGTTTCAGTAGGAGGTTGCGGAATGGAGTATGCCATCAGGTGGGCAAAACAGGACGAGTGGTATCGCGCAATGGATATGGTTTGGAGAACCTTTCTTCGCTTCGACGCGCCTGATTGTACGCCAGAGGGCAGACAGAATTTTCGCGGCTTTATCATGGATGACAGATTATACCAGGCCTTTCTAAAGGGAAGCTATCAGCTGCTGACGGCGCTGGACGGTGACAGGATCGTTGGCGTGGGAAGTCTTAGAAACATTAATCACCTGTCGCTTCTTTTTGTGGAGGAGGCCTATCACTTGAAGGGCGTAGGCAGGGCAATGCTGGAGTATCTCTGCGAATACCTGAAGAATGAAGTGGGAGAGCGATATATTTCTGTGACGGCTTCACCCTACGGATTAGAGTTTTATAAAAAAATGGGATTTATGCAGATCAAACCACAGGAAATGTCCTATGGCATGCCGGTGGTTTCTATGGAAAAAGTATTTTGACGAAAGGGTAAACGAAAATGAAACTATTTAACATGGACGGTCCGCTGATGCAAGGACTGAGCAAAATGGCAGACCTGATGATTCTGAATCTGATCGCGCTCGTGTGTTGTCTGCCCGTGATTACGATTGGAGCCTCCATGACGGCACTGCATTACATGGCGCTTAAGATCGTGCGCGGAGAGGAAGTCTATATCGCGCAGGGCTTTTGGAAATCCTTTAAGCAGAATTTCCGTCAGGCCACGGTCATTTGGCTGGCGCAGGTCGTCGTTATGTTCGTGCTGTTCATGGATTACTATATTTTGTATCGCGTTCCGGAGGCGAATCCCTCCATTATCGTGCAGGTGCTGTTCCTTGCAACGGCCCTGATTGCACTGGCGGAGTTTACGTTTATTTACCCCGTCCTTGCCAAATTTGACAATACGATCCTGCGAACCTTCCGCAATACCTTTATCATGGCGGTCATGCAGCTTCCGAAGGTCATTCTCATGATGGTGCTTTGGGCTCTGCCTGTGTTGATTGCCGTTTTTGTGTTCCAGCTGTTCCCGCTGACAATCCTTTTTGGACTTTCCCTTCCCGCCTATGGTTCCGCCTTCCTGTACAACAAGTTCTTTAAGAAGATGGAGGATCACGTGATGGAGCGCGCAAGAGCAGAGGGCTTACTTCCGGAAGATCCCGGAAGCGAGGATGAGCATATTTTTAGTGATGAGGTTCCTAATGCGGACAAGGCTAAATAATCTATGAAAACTCGATGTTGCAATGGACATAATTGCCAAAAATGTCTAAAACATATTATGCAATATGTAGATTTGCGGCTTCTATCGTAGCAATTCATACAATTCAAACGAAAAACTTTGGTGAAATCGGTCATGGTTAAAAAATGACCCTTCTGTTATACTTACTATAGCTTGTTGGGTCTAAAATAATTAAACTAATTATAGCAAAGGCGAGATGAAAGGAGTTATTTACAATGGCAAGTCTATCACTGAAAAACATCTGCAAAGTATATCCCAACGGATTTGAAGCAGTTAAGAACTTCAACCTGGAGATCGCAGATCAGGAATTTATTATTTTTGTAGGACCTTCCGGATGCGGTAAGTCCACCACTCTTCGTATGATCGCAGGTCTGGAGGATATTTCCTCTGGTGAGCTGAAGATCGGCGACAGAGTTGTAAACGACGTAGAGCCTAAGGACAGAGATATCGCGATGGTATTCCAGAACTACGCTCTGTATCCTCATATGTCCGTATATGACAACATGGCATTTGGTCTGAAACTGAGAAAGGTTCCCAAGGATCAGATCGATAAGATGGTTAAGGAAGCAGCTAAGATCCTTGACCTGACTCCCCTCCTGGATCGTAAGCCGAAGGCTTTGTCCGGTGGTCAGAGACAGCGTGTAGCCATGGGTCGTGCAATCGTACGTAATCCTAAGGTATTCCTGATGGACGAGCCTCTGTCCAACCTGGATGCTAAGCTGCGTGTACAGATGAGAATCGAGATCGCTAAGCTGCATCAGAGACTGGGCACCACCATCATCTACGTTACCCATGACCAGACCGAGGCTATGACCCTTGGTACCAGAATCGTAGTTATGAAGGATGGCGTTATCCAGCAGGTAGATACCCCTCAGAATCTGTACGACAAGCCTCAGAACCTGTTCGTAGCAGGATTCATGGGATCCCCTCAGATGAACTTCCTGACCGCTACCGTTGCTGTTGAAGGCGACGTTGCTAATCTTGAGATCGCTGGAAAGAGCATTCCTCTTCCTCCCGCTAAGTCCAAGAAGCTGATCGAGGGCGGTTATGATGGAAAGCAGGTTATCTTCGGTATCCGTCCTGAGGACGTATATGATTCCGAGATGTTCATCGAGAATTCTCCTCACAGCACCTTCGAGTCCACCATTAAGGTGTACGAGCTGCTTGGTGCAGAAGTATATCTGTACTTCGATCTGGATGAGTTCCCTATGACCGCAAGAGTTGACTCTCGTACCAATTCCAGACCTGGCGATTCCGTTAAGTTTGCTCTGGACGTTGAGAAGATTCACGTATTCGACAGAGATACTGAGAAGATCATTACCAACTAGTAAGAATCTTTCAGGGGTGCTGGAAACAGCACCCCTTATTTATTAGCGAGGAAGGACTTATATGATTTCAAATCAGATTATTCAAACGAGCATTGATGAATTGAAGGCCATTACCAAGGTGGATCTTTGTGTTTTTGATTTAAGCGGCAGTTGGGTTGCCGGCTCCGTGGATACGCTGGATCTAAGCCCTATCCTGATTCGGGATTTTGCATCTTCGCCCGCTGACAGTCAGGTCATTGGCACTCATCACCTGCTGAAGATTTATGATGAGGGTGATTTACTCTTCGTCCTTGTGGCAAAAGGGTTTTCGGATGACGTTTACATGGTGGGAAAGATTGCCACCTGTCAGATCCAAAATCTTGTGATCGCATACAAGGAAAAGATCGACAGAAATGGTTTCTTCCAAAATCTGATTATGGATAATCTGCTTTTGGTAGATGTTTATAATCGCGCGAAAAAGCTTCGAATTGACGTAAACATTCCTCGTGTCATTTATCTTGTGGAGGCCACGGGCGATAAGGCTAGCATGGTCATGGAGCTTCTGAAGGGAATGTTTAGTTCCCAGACAGGAGATTATGTGACTGCCGTGGATGAAAACAGTGTCATTCTGATTAAGAGCGTTGATGCAGAGGCAACGGGCAAGGATTTGGAGACTGTTGCGGAAACCATCGTTGACATGGCAAGCACGGAAATCATGGTCAGCGTTCGCGTATCCCTGGGCACCATGGTTCACGAGCTAAAGGATCTTTCAAAGTCCTACAAGGAAGCGAAGATGGCGATGGACGTCGGGAAGATCTTCTATGCGGAAAAGTCCGTGGCGGCATATCATTCGCTCGGCATTGGCCGCCTGATTTATCAGCTTCCGGTCAATCTTTGTAAGATTTTCATTGAGGAGATTTTCGGAGACAACATTCCGACGGAGCTTGATGACGAAACCTTAAATACCTTGAATAAATTCTTTGAAAACAACTTAAACGTGTCTGAAACCGCAAGGCAGCTCTATGTTCACCGAAATACGCTTGTGTATCGCATCGAGCGCATTCAGGAGAGCACGGGACTGAATCTAAGAACCTTTGATGATGCCCTGACCTTCAAGATTGCCTTGATGGTAGCCAATTACATGAAATATTTGGATGAAACCGAATAAATAAGGCATGGTCTAATTAGGACATCCCCTGCATAGAATGATGTAGGGGGTGTTTTTTATGTATTTTGATCAAAAAATAAAATATTTGGATTATCTGGAAAATGGAATCAGAGTGCGAGGCGCAGGGTTTATCAGGTTGGAGTGTTGGGGGAAAACCTGCAGCTTGATCATACAGGCGTCCGGACTCTTTGAAAATGCGAAGGGCAGTTATCCTGTCATGCTTGTGTTGCCGGAAAAGGAGGAACAGCTTAGCGAGCTGCAGCTGCAAAATGGTAAGGGCAGGCTGGAGCTTCGAAACCTTGACAGTGAAGACTTGAAGGAACTGGAAAAGGTTCGGATTCCCTTGGGAGAGAGTAGGCAATTGGTCGCCGTTTTGCGCGAGGAAGTGGAGAGAGCAAGAATTGCACCAAAAAGTATGCCGCAGAGTGGAGCACAAAGCATCGTAAGTGGGAACATGCCAAGACCAGTTGTCATTAGTAGCCCTGGAGAGGGAATGCTTCAAGATGAGAGCGAATCTGTGATAATTGAGAAGATGGCTGATTCAAAAGAGGGGCAAATTCCAAGCGGCACGGTGAATCAAGAGAAGGAAGAACAGATCACCGCTTACAACGTACGTCAAACGAAAGACGTGATAGATACAAAAGCTAGGAATGAGCGAGCCTTGAGCGAAGGCAGGGAGCTCACGAGCGCAGATCAAGATAAGGATTGCAAGAGTATGGGAAAGGAGAACAAAGGAAAAGAGAATATAGGAAAAGAGAACATAGGAAAAGAGATGATTAGGACGATGGAGACAAAGACGCAAGAAGGAGGACGGCAGGAGGAAGCTTCGTTTTCCTATCAGGCAAATTTACGGCCGGGAAAGTGGGAACAGCTGATCGCCATTTACCCGCCGATCACTCCCTTTGGTGATACGAGACAGTATCTACAAATCAGTCCGGGAGACTTTGTGATCCTTAAGGATCGTTCTTATCGCATGGTGAATAACAGCTTTCTTTTGCATGGATATTTTACCTATCGTCATCTGATCCTGCATCGTCAAAATCGCAGGGGGGAGATGATATATTATGTCGGGGTTCCGGGGCGATATTATGACAAGGAAAAGGAGGTTGCCATCCTTTTTGGCTTTGAGAGCTTTGAGGGTGCGCAGGAGCCTGCAAGGGAGGGGGATTTCGGTTATTACATGATGCGGGTCGAGCTATGATTCTGTGATTCCTCGCTGGTAAAAGGGACCAATCAAGCCGATGATCCTTACGCGGAAAGGGGCCAGACAGTCTATAGGCCTTCCCCGGAAATGGTGGCCGTGTGAGCCTATAGGCCTTCCCCTGTAAAGGGCGGGATGAAGCTCTCCTTGGCGGTTTCGCCTTCCTGCAGGAAGCCGCGCTCAATGCCGATCATTTCCGCAAAGCTTAGGAGCCGTTCATATTCCTCGTTCGTCACCCTGCGATTTATGTCTTCAAATGCAGGGTCATTCGCTACCTGAGGCATAGGCGTATACTGGTTCATGACGCTGACATAGACATGATCGCCAAAGGTATCATGGAGCCAGCGGAGCACGCGCTTGGATTCGCCAACCTGACCGGGAAGGAGGAGGTGACGCACGATCATGCCGCGGCGCATGAGCCCCGTAGAGTCATCAAACACGGGGTCTCCGACCTGACGGTACATCTCCTGCAAAGCAAGGGACGCCTTCTCAAAATAATCAGGACAATTGGAAAACCGTGCGGCGGGAGCGCTGGAACGATATTTTAGGTCAGGCAGGTAAATGTCGATTAGGCCATCAAGCATACGAAGAGACTCCACCTCCTCATAGCCTCCGGTATTATAGACAATAGGCAGGGTAAGGCCCTGCTTTTTTGCTGCGATGAGAGCAAACCGAATTTGCGGAATGTAGTGCGTCGGCGTGACTAGGTTGATATTGTTGGCACCTTTTTCCTGAAGCTCCAAAAAGATTTGAGAGAGTCTTTCTAAGCTGATGGCCTGTCCTTGATTTCCGAGGGCGATTTCACGGTTTTGGCAGTATATGCAACGCAAATTACAACCGGAGAAAAAGACCGTGCCAGATCCGTTGGTACCCGAAATGCAAGGCTCCTCCCAAAAGTGCAATGCAGCCCGCGCAGCAAAGATTTCTGCCGTTTGACCGCAATATCCCTTGCCGCCGGTCATACGGGCCGCGCGACAGTTTCGGGGACATAAATTGCAGGAAGAGAGAGTCTCGCTGATTGATGCATTCATGGCAACACCTCATTCAAAGTGATATACGCTTGGCGAGCGCCATTCGCAAAATATCTTCCACTTCGTGGAAGCCGCCGCGATGCGGCGATTTTGCTCATGAAGTGGCGCTCAGCTCATAAACGCCGTAGCACAAAAAAGTCTGCAAGCAGCCTTTTTGTGTATTATGGCATTGATGGCCAAGCTGGAAAAACAAACCGTGCACGGCCTGGCCGCACTGCAACTCCACCCGGTAACCTTACGGCACATGGAAAATTCCGCTTAGTGCTGCTTTGTTCCCAACCTGACACGGTTCGCAGATTTCCATTGCGCAAGACCGAATTTCACCATTGCAGGCAAACCCGACAATGCACGGCTTTTATAGTGTATCTGTTTTTCATGGATTTGTCAAGGGTCAGAGGGTTTGAATTGTTTGGTTCCTGAAATGTATTTCAAATTTCTACCTTACAAACATTAGATAGATTTTAGTCTTTCACATGTAGGATTTACCCTTGCACACGGTGTGCTTAGCGTGTATGCTCTATCCGTTGCCCGGTGATGGTG
>JAEEGG010015153.1_pt1 | contig 16214 bp, 12 predicted proteins | sample 9134161 | NCBI WGS metagenome assembly JAEEGG01 (sample SAMN16246543, study PRJNA631951) | gut metagenome | biome: gut microbiome; feature: rumen; material: CR-attached | host: Bos | place: Iran: Karaj | collected 2018-10
AGCTATTTCCGCAATATTGAAAGCAACCGCCTGACCGGAGAAAGAACCGCCTTCTGCATTGAAAAGGCCAAAACCGCCCTCTCCCGCGGCAGTCACCGGGAACTGGTAAGAGCCCTGATCTTCCTGTACGAAGGCTTCAAGAGCATTGCCGAAAACGTGCTGCATCCGTATGGTAACTACAATGACAGGGGCTCATATATTCGCGATTGGTACACAAATGAACACCCGAATCTGAATTATGATAGGGACGGCGTAAACGGACACCTCTACCTGCTTATTGCTCTCCTCAGAAACGGCCGGGTGCATAATAAAAAAAATGATTATCACATGATGAAACTAGAACCGGACATCGCCGCCATCGGCACCGGAAAATTCCTGAAAAGCTTCGTTACGGCCGGTATTGCCACGGCGGAGAAACTGGCCCGGAGCTACGGCATTATTAAAGAGCCGGATACGGCGATCAGCGGAGAGGACGCTTCCGAGAATCCGGAAGCGGGCGGAGCATCGTAATCCGGAACTCAAAAGAGAGATACGGCGGCCGGGAATACTTCGGGAACGCTTCTTCCGGTCCCCGCTTTCCCGGGCCCCTCTGCCTTGCCCGTTATTGTTCGCCCCGGTGTCTTTCGCATGCAGATCCGGAAACAGCAAAGCCATCCCGGAGGATGGCTTTTTTGATTCGTTGCGGGGATGCCGGGACTGACTCTTTAATCCCCTGGTAAGTTTTATCCCAAAATCAGCGTGCCCTGAGGCGCGGGATAACCATCCCGCCGCTACTGAAGAAGGGACAGCACATTCTGCGGTCTCTGGTTTGCCTGACTGAGAATGCTCTGGGAGGCCTGCTGCAGGATATTCTGCTGGGTCATGGCGGCGGTTTCGGCGGCAAAGTCGGCATCCCGGATCCGGCTTCTGGCAGCGGAGACGTTTTCGGCCACGTTGCTCTGATTTCTGATGGAGGATTCCAGCCGGTTCTGCACAGCTCCCAGCTCCGCCCTTTTGCTGTCAATGGCGGCGATAAACTTATCCACAACTCCGATGAGGTTCTGGGCGGCCTCCGGGGTATCTACCGAAAAGTCGCACAGTGATTCCACGGTAACTACGACATCGCTGCAGGAGTGCTTTGCCTGAACATGCAAGCCTCTGTCTTCATCATAAATATCGTATGGCCTGATAATCTCCGGATAAAAAATCCAATCTGAATTACTGTTACGCAATTCTTCCCCGTCTATTTCAATCACCGTATCCTGGGCAACTCTGCAAATTCTCCAGTCGTTGGATCTGTCCCCCACTTCAGAATCAGCAGCAACATTAAATTCAAAAAAATTCAGACTGTCGTCCCCGGTAACAGTGGCTGAAAATGGCCGATTAGCATCACCATAATCAGGGGAATAAAAATGAATTTGATAAATATCAGGTTCAAGGGAATTGCTGAACAGCATGAAACCCAGATTTGCATTATATATTTGGCTATGGTACTTATCGTAAAGATCGCCAATTGTATCGCCTTCCTCTACCTGCATGGTAAAGGATCTCAAATTCGAAGTAAAAGTAATGGTTCCCGCCCCAAATTGCTGTTCTTTAAGAACATTTTTATCAACCCTTGAAGTATCTGACACCTTCTTTACGCTGACAGTATACTCTCCGGGTTCGGCAGAATAATCAGCCGTTACGGTAAAAGCCGGCGGATTGCCGCTGTCATAACTGACTTTTCTGGACATGCCTTCGCTCGCAAGTTCGGCGCATCCGGCGGCATCGGCTTCGTTATAAAGCTTCTCAAACACATCATCCAGCCGAAACCCCGAAGTGAGATCAACGCTGATGGTCTCATTGGCATTGGCCCCCACCTGAAATTCCGTGGGAGCGGTGGGGGACTTATTCAGGATATGCTCGCCTCCGAAGGTGGTGTCCTCGCCGATTCGGGTGATTTCCTGACAGAGCTGCGTCACCTCCTCCTGAATGGCCGCGCGATCCTGAGCGGAATTGGTGCCGTTGGCTGACTGAATAGCCAGAGTCCTGATGCGCTGAGACATGCTGGTCATCTCATCCAGAGCCCCTTCGGCAGTCTGACAGAAGGAGATGCCGTCCTGGGCATTGCGGTTACCCTGGTTAAGACCGTTGATCTGGGAGGTGAGTCTGTCCGAAATCTGAAGACCGGCGGCATCATCTTTGGCGCTGTTGATCCGGAGACCGGAGGCCAGTCTCTTGAAGGCGGTGTCAAGAGAAGCGCCTGATTTTTCAAGGTTTCTTCTGGCATTCAACGATGAAACGTTGGTTTTGACGTATAAAGCCATTGTCCCATCTCCCGTATCTGAATGCCCAAAACGCCTGTTTCTGAAATCTGCTGCTTTTCGATCAAAGCTTTATCTGTTAGCGGCAGGATTACTGGATTTTTTAGCTGCTCTTTATCACAGGATTCTGCTTTGGTGATCCTGCAGGCATTTTGGGTTTACACTTTCTGAAAGGATCTTCCCCTGCCCGATCCTTCACCGCGCCGTTGCTTCACCATGCTTAAAGAGGCATCAGAGGCAGCTTGCCGCGTAACAGCCAAAGCTATTGAGAATCGCTATGCTCAGAAAATAATTCCGGTTCGGTCTTTTTTAAAATATCAGCCAGCACCGTATAATCAAGGTACTGGATGTCTTCGATTCCCTGATGAATTTTATTTGAAAGTCTGCTTCGGTAATAAACCGACATCGCTTCTTCCAGGGAAATATTGTTTTGTTCGGCAATGTATGCAATCAGCCGCTCTTCAAGATTCTCCTGATACAGCTGTTCCAGCGCTTTATCGTCCATTAGCAAACCTCATAGGCAGCTTCAAACTGCAATAACGTATCAAGAGCAGACTGAGAAACGAAGCATATCTGGTCATACGCCTTATAAACCTTTATCTCCTTTAATGCTCTCTCCCGATCCCAGATACCCTGATGATACATATCCACAACCCGGAAAACTTTATCATCGGCAACTCTGCCGATAATAATGTCATATTGCGCATATGCAGTTTTGCCGTCCCGGCAGGAACAAACAAAATCAATCCACTCCCCGAGATCCTCCTGAAAGGTCTTAACCCTAAAATCGCCAAAGTTCTCGCATAAAGCATATTGATTTACTATGGCAAAATCCCTGTCAGATATATTAGCTTTTCTTCGCGCCCACTTCTCAGCCTGAACCCTGACGGTGGTAGCATAAAACCCCTTGCCAAAATCTAAACGCCGATAAGAATGCGCGACATCCGGTTTTTTGATAATTTCCAAACCGCCATGATAGACAATCACACTTTCACTCCTCTGACCCGCAAATACTCCGAAATATCATTTACGACATATTCTGTGCTCTGGGTATGAAGGACATCATAGTGTTTAACTAGAAAACCGTTAATGCAATCTGTTCTGCTCAGCATGCTGTAAACTTCAGAAGGGAGCTTTCCCCATTTATTAGCGCAGGCGTGTATCATGTAGATAACAAAAGAAAAGATTTCCCTGTCCACTTCAAAAGCTCCCGATCCCGTTATGAGTTTCCGCGCCGTTTAGTTATGAGTTTTGCCGTTAATTATGAATTTTGACTGCGCTCAATCTGGCCCAAAAACGGCAATCTGACCAAAAAAGCAAAGGCGCAAAGCTTTGAGCAGGTCTTTGGCTTACCGTGGTTTTACAGCACCCGCAGCGTTTTTACCTCATGCGCCGTATGCGGATTTTTGGGGCGGATGCAGCTTTTGATGCTGAATTCCCGTAATCCGCCAGAATACCTGCCTGATAAGATGGCGCCGGCCCTGCATTCCCGCATTCCCGGCATGCTCTTACATTCTATCCGCAGCGGAGCGATTTGGGAAACTACGTTATAATAAAACGGCCTTGAGCGCAGAGAATACTGCCGCAGACAGGAATCGAATCAATCCCTGCTGCCTTGTACCCGGCTCAGGCATGGTTACGGCAGATCAGTAAGATTCATGCTGCCGGATTAATTGTCTTACAGATAAAGAGAACAATACTGATGAAACTCGGATTTGCCGGCGGAGCCCAGGAAGTAGGCGGAAGCTGTATCTGCATTCGGATCGGAGACAGAGGAATCCTGCTTGATTCCGGGATCCGTCAGGGGGGCAGCAAGGATCCCCTGCCTAATTTCAGACTGATACAGGAAATGGGCGGCATTGATGCCATCATCATCAGTCACGCCCACATGGACCACATCGGATCTCTGCCTTTGATTTCACGGGCCTATCCCAATATCCCGATTTATATGACTCCCATGACCATGGAGCTGACCCGGGTTCTCCTGCAGGACTCCCTGAAAATCATGTCCATGAGGGAGGAAGAGATCCCGCTCTACGGCGAAGCTGACGTGGCCGCCATGATGGAACGTATTGTTCCCGTGCCGGAAGAAGCCGAAAAGGAAATACTGCCGGGCATCTCCTTTGTGTTCTATCAGGCCGGGCATATCGCCGGAGCCGCCTGCGTTTACCTGAAAACCCCGGATGGCACGGTGTTCTATTCCGGAGATTTTGCGGCGTTTTCTCAGCAGACCATCGAAGGGATCCGCATTCCGAAGCTCCGTCCCGATCTGTGCATCGTGGAAACCACCTACGGCGATCGCCTGCATTCCAACCGGCAGGTAGAGGAAAACCGCCTGATTCAGCTGGTGGCAGATGCGGTCTCCGCGGGCAAAAAGGTGCTGATCCCCAGCTTTGCTCTGGGCCGCGCTCAGGAGGTAATCCTGCTTCTCCGCTCCGGCATGAACCGCGGCCTCATACCGCAGGTTCCGGTTTACGTGGACGGCATGGTACGGGAAATCTGCCGGGTCTACCGCCAGTTTCCGGCCTGCCTGAAAAGCAAGCTGGCCCGAAACATTATCAAAGGCTACGATCCCTTCTATTCCGCCGAGGTGAAGGCGGTGCTCCCCTCCGCGGATCGCAATGAGCTTCTGGAGCAGAAAGGCCCGGCTGTGTTTGTCGCCAGTTCCGGCATGCTCAGCGGCGGCCCCAGCGTTCTTTATGCTGAAAAGATCATCCCCCGGGAGGACGGTCTGGTTATTATTACCGGTTACCAGGACGAAGAAGCTCCGGGCCGGGCGCTCCTGAAGCTGGCCGATGCGGCGGAACAGGCAGCATCCGGAGGTCAGGATCCCGATGCCGAGCCGGTAAGCTTCGCGCTTTCAGGTCGCAGCATACCGGTAAAGGCCCAGGTCTGCAAAGTGGGGCTTTCAGCCCACGGAGACCAGGAGGAAATCCTGGGACTCCTCACCAGACTGAGTCCCCGGGATGTGTTTCTGGTGCACGGAGATCCGGAAGCTATGCCGGCCCTGGCCCGGCTCATCACCGGAGAGCATCTCCGGGGCATCCACCTCCCCCGCTGCGGAGACATCAAGGATATTTCCTACCGGGTTACCCGGAAGCAGACCAGCTTCAGCTGGCCCCGGGTCATGAATGAAACCGATGCTCCTGATGAAGCCGGTCTGGAAAAGCTCCGTCTTTTTGTCAGGGAGCATTATCCCGAACGGCAGTTTAAGGCCCTCCAGCTCATGGAAATCTGGCACGGCAAAACCATAGCAGACCCCGCTGAGATTGCCAGGTGGCAGAAAATGCTGCTGGATTCCGCCTGTTTTGCTTCGGACGATCTCCATTTCTTCCTGTTCCACCCCGCCACGGATCAGGAAATGGCGGCTGCCAGAGCGCCCCGGGAACTTAATCTGCAGACGGTTACCGAACTTACGGCAAAGCACTTTTCCTTCCTGGGCTATAAAAAGGCCGGGGTCTATCCCGAAGAAAGAAAGGTGGTGCTGCGTTTTACCTTCCCTGATGCGGTGAACCTGGACGAATTCGAGACCGCCGCGGAATGCTTTGCCGAGGAGACCCAATGGGCGGTCTCCATCCATCCCGGCACCAACCACACCGCTATGCAGCAGCTCCTGCAATCGCTTTTTGAAGGCCGGATTGAGAAGGTCAGCTATTTTGAAAATAACAAGAGCTACCAGGTTACCGTTTCCGGCCTTAAGAAATCCGATTACAGCCTTAAGGAAAAGTTTCAGACCGAAACCGGCTGGAACCTCCACTTGTCTCCCGGCTCCTCCGGAAAAGCTTCTTCCGAAAAATCCTCTGCCAGTACCGCCCTGCCGGCCGAGGATTTCGCGCCCCCGAGAACCGGAAAGCCCATGGAGCAGAACGAGGCGTTTTCCTGTATCCGAAGCTTCTGCGACCGGGAGAACATTCCGCTCCAGAAGGCAGGTATGAAAAACGATCATGCCGGAAAATACATCGAGCTTTCCTTTATCACCGGCGAGGTCGGCTGGCGTTATGCCGACAGAATCAAAATCCTGTCGCAGCATACCGGATGGCGCCTGGTCACCAGCGAGACCGTAATGCAGAATCTGGTGCTGGCCATTGCCGCCGCCGCGGCTGAACGGGCCGGTCTCGTTCTCAAGAAAAATCCTTCCTACATGCCGGTAAACAAAGAGGTGCAGCTAAAGGCATCCCCGGCGGCGCCGGATATTCAGGAAGCGGTTATGGCGGAGGTTAAGGAAAAGACCGGACTTAACTGCAGGATCATTACTGTCTGAACGCTGTGCCGGGAGTCTTGCAGAAGATCCGGCATCAGAGATTTTCGGGTGCTGTTTTTTTACGGGAACTGCCATGCTGCTTTCGGACAGGCAGTTTTTTTTGACATGCGTTTTACGTTGTCCCGCAGGCTTCTGAAGGAGGTTATTCATGACAGCAAAGCATCATCCCGCCACTCTTGAGGAGCTTAAGACTCTGGTATCGGATCCGAAGGTGGCTCTGGGAGATATCGACACCTCTCAGATTACCTCCATGGAAAAGCTTTTTCGGGATTCTGAACGCCGGGATTTTGCCGGCATTGAATCCTGGGATACCGCAAATGTTAAAAGCATGAAGGGCATGTTCCAGAACGCCAGATTTTTTAATCACCCCATCGGAAACTGGAATACCGGCTCCGTCACAAACATGGAGTCCATGTTCCGCGATGCCGTGGCGTTCAATCAGCCTCTGAAGGGCTGGGACACCTCCAAAGTTAAAAACATGAAGGAGCTCTTTCTCAATGCCCGCCGCTTCAATCAGCCCCTAGGAAAATGGCATACCTCCAATGTTACCAGCATGAAGGCTCTGTTCTACGGCGCGGAAAGCTTTAACCAGCCCCTGAACGGCTGGAATACCGGCAAAGTGAAGCATATGGAACATCTCTTTAACGGCGCGAGATCCTTCAATCAGCCCCTGGAAAACTGGAATACCTCCCGCGTGCAAAGCTTTGCCGGCATGTTCTGGGACTGCAGTTCCTTTAACCGGCCCATCGGGAGCTGGGATACCGGGAGCGTCACGGATATGTCCCTGATGTTTTACAAAGCTGTGCGCTTCAACCAGCCCGTGGACGGATGGAATACCTCCGGAGTAACCGACATGACGGGGATGTTCAGCCATGCCGTGAAATTCAATCAGCCTCTGAACAGCTGGAACACCTCCCGGGTAAAGTCCATGAAGATGATGTTCGATCATGCCGAGGCTTTCAACCAGCCCCTTGAGAACTGGGATACCTCCAATGTTTCCAATATGAATGCCATGTTCAACCACGCCGAGCGCTTCAATCAGCCGCTGGCCGCCTGGAACACCTCTCAGGTTACTGACATGAGCTATATGTTCGCAGATGCTTATGCCTTTAACCAGTCTCCGGACAGCTGGGACACCTCCTCTGCTGAAAACATGGAGGCAATGTTTGCCAGAGCGCAAAGCTTCAATCAGCCCGTGGGGAGCTGGAATACCTCCCGGGTGACCTCAATGCAGCTCATGTTTTATGGGGCCAGGGCATTTAATCAGCCGCTGGAAAACTGGGATACCTCCCGGGTGGTGTACATGAACGACATGTTTCATGATGCGGAAAATTTCAACCAGCCTCTGGGAAGGTGGAATACCTCTTCGGTAAAATATCTGAACAGCATGTTCTCCGGTGCCGTGTCCTTCAACCAGCCCCTGAATGACTGGGATACCTCATCAGCTGTAAGGCTGGATGCCATGTTCCGGGATGCCCGCCTGTTCAACCAGCCTCTCGGGAGCTGGAATCTCAGCAAAGCCGAAACTATTGAAGATATGTTTGCCGGAGCGGACGCCTTTAATCAGGATCTGGGGGCGTGGCAGCTGACCTCTCTGAAAAAAAACGAGAGTAAGCGGGGCAAGAGCCAGGGGTAAAAGAAAGCAGCAAGAGCAAGCGGAAAAAGATAAGCGGTGAACACTGCGGGAAACTCCTCTCTTTAAATTTCACCCGCAGTAATTTTTAAACACAGAAATATCAGAAATAATCAAAGGATGTATTATGAAACTAATACCTGATTCATTCTCAGACTTTCAAAGCATTATCAGAGAAAATTATATTTACATTGACAAGACCGCATTCATCGATAAATATGAACGTACCGGATCCCGGGTATCACTGTTCCTGCGGCCCAGGCGCTTCGGCAAAACCATGTTCACCGAGATCCTGCGTTACTATTACGACAAAGCTCTTGAGAAGGAAGCTGATGAGCTTTTCCGAAACACCTGGATTGCAGATCACCCCACTCCTCGCAAAAGTTCCTATGCCGTGCTCAAGCTGGACTGTTCGGGCATCCGAACAATCGGAGGGATTGAAGACACCATGAATTTTTTCATGGAAAGAATAGCAAACGGCATTTGCGATTTTTTTTGTTTATACCCGGAACTGATTCCGGCAGATTTAAAATCAGAAAACATTCAGGATTCCATAGACAATGTCAGTAAGTTCTATGATGACAGGAAATATTTCACATCTCCTGCTAAAATCATCGATAATTTTCTGAAAAGCTTCATTTCCAGAAAACAAGCCTTCAGATTAATGATTATCATTGACGAATACGACAATTTTACCAATGATATTTTATGCCGGGATCCCAAAATGTTCGCAGCCATTGCCCGGAAAGAAGGGGAACTGGGATCCTTTTACGGTACGCTCCGCCATTACCAGCAGTCCGGAGTCATTGAAAGAATTTTTATCACCGGAGTGCTTCCCGTTACCATGGATACGGCCGTCTCCGGTTTCACCTCCGCCAAGCTTTCTTTTAAACCGGAACTGAACAGTCTGGCCGGCTTCACTGACAGCGAGGTTCTGGAACTTATCAGGGACACAGTTGATTTTGAGAGATGTCCTTATTCTCCTGAAAAGCTGCAGCAAATAATGAAGCTCCGTTTTGACGGCTACCGCTTTTCCAGAACCGCCAGGGAGAACGTATATAATTCCGCCATGTGTCTCAGTTTTATCAGCGAGCTTCGGGATAATGAATTTGAAAGCATCCCGCCGTTCAGCGTCATGTCCGTCAATGATATTGACTACGTTAAATTAACCGGATATCTGGATCTCATAAACCCGCAGGAACGTGCCGCTGTCGTTAATGCCATCCTGAGTGACAGCCTTATTCCGTACAAGACCCCCGGAACGGTAAAGCTGGCCGCGGAACATGAAACCCTGACCAAGGACGAAGGACTTGCCATTCTGTATCATCTGGGCTTCTTTACCATGGCTTCAAAGGATGATATTCAGGCATTTACCGATGACAGCGGCGCTGACTGGGATTATCTCAGAGTGCCCAATGAGTACTGCAAGCTGCTTTTCTCAAAATACTGGTTTGACAAGCAGAAGGTACCCTGGTCTCTGTTTGACAGCACCTTTGATCTGCGAGGCATGGCCCGGGCCAATGACTCCGCCGTCATGGCGGCCTTCCTCCGCGCCGTGGCTCCGGGGTTTGTAAATACCGACAACGTCAAACTGGGAGAAGCCCAGGTGGTACTGGCCATGTATACCGCGCTTACCATGAACACCGGTTCCTCCTTCCGTCTCACCCGGGAATATGCCATCAGACATAACGGAGCTTATGTCATGCGGGACTCTCCGGAATCCGATACTGAAAATTCCGCTGCGGGTTCTTCCGGATACCGCATAAATACCCGGGCCGGGAGAGCGGATCTTGTTGCCGAAAACATCAGGGGGAGCGGGCCCAGCTACATCTTTGAGGTTAAGTACGCTCAGGATGTCCCGGCCCGGGAGGAAACCAAGACCAAGGTGCGGGAAAAGCTCTTCCGGGCGGCAACGGAGCAGCTTGATTTCTATGTAACGGATGACACCCTGAAAGCCCTCCCGGATCTCCATCGCTATCTGGTGATGCTGACCTACGGCGAACTTTCCATCCGGGAAGTCTGATACCGGCAAAAAAGAACCGCGAACTTATGCAATCATGCTTAAGTCCGCGGTTATTCCCGTTATTAAGGCCGTTACTGCTACGGGGAACTTACCTTATACTGAGCGCCGGTTCCGGATTGCTGCGGCCTCAAAAAATCACTTCTCCCCGGTTTCAACCTTCTTGATGTCGGCGCTCTGATCCACGGTAAGATCGAAGCCGTTAAACATTTCATTGTCAGGAAGCGCCATGGCAAAGCCGTCCGTGCGATCCATCTTAACGTTCAGCCTGTCAGAGTTAACCTCAAACACATGGCCGCCGGACTTTTTGTCATCGGTGATGAAATGGAAGTGCCAGCCCACGGCATTAAGGCTGCTCATATAATCAGGGCAGTACAATCCTACAATCGTTCCTGTGACTTTCTCGCGTTCAAAGAAGGTCTGATCGGTTTCCAGCACCTTGGCCAGAGGCTTATAGGGCTTTTTCTGGGCATATTCGCTTCTGAAGCCGATCTTGGCGAAGGTTCCTTCGATCCGCACCATGTAAAAATGATTGCTTCCCGAGGCCTTAACCTTCTTATTCAGCTCCTCCTTAAGAACTCCGATGTCCTTTATCCCGGTAAGCTCAAAGGATTCATCCGCGTCCAGGAAGGTAACATTGGCAAAGGGCACGGTCTCGTCATCCGGCACCGCGGCGGTTTTGCCTTCATGATTGGCCCGGTAAACCACGCCGTCCAGCATGATAAGCTCGCCGTTCAGCTTGTCGAAGGTGCCGATGCCGATATCACCCAGCTTTTTCAGCTGCCCTACCGGCACCGTGCCGTTGTAATCGCCGAAGGTAAGCCCCTGCAGCAGAGATACCTGATTAATCACTTCCCGGTTAGCGGTATCGCAGGACTGATTTTCCGGAGCGCTGTATACCGGAGCGGCGCCGCAGACAAATGCGGCCACGAATGCGGCCAGAACCCTGGCATTAACATTGAACTTCATCATATTAAGTATATTCCTTGCCCGAAATTAAAGAACAGCCCGGAAAGCCCCTCCCGAAAACCGGGCTTAGCGGAGATCCGGATTGCATAACCAAATTTACGTTTTATCACTTTTCCGGGAGAGCGCTGAAAAGAGATTATTAAAATTAGGTTTCAGATCACTATGCGAACAGACCCGGCGGCTGACTTCCTGATATGTTTCAAAAAACGGGGCCGAACTCCGCCGGAGTAGCTGATGCTCCCTGCTTTGCCCCCTTTATTTGCTCCCTGGCGCCCCCTTCCTTTGCCATTTCTCTTTTCCCAAAAACCGGCGTTATCGTTATAATCTGTGAGATCATTTTCGATCGCGAAAACCGGAGAGAACCGGTAAAGCGGAGCCGTTTGTTTAAAGGTCTGGCTATGGAAACTGTTAAATTAGTGATCTGGGATCTGGATGAAACCTTCTGGAAAGGCACTCTGTCAGACGGAGCGGTTTCTCCCCTTCCCGAAAACATCAGGCTCGTTAAAGAGCTGACCGACCGCGGCATTGTGAATTCCATCTGCTCCAAAAACGATTTTGACAAAGTCCGCGCCGAACTTGAGAGCGCCCGGTTTGAAGCGATCTGGGACTTATTCGTGTTTCCGTCCGTTGACTGGTCTCCCAAGGGGCAGCGGGTAGCCGCCATCATCAAGGATATGAACCTCCGGCCGGCCAACTGCCTTTTTGTGGATGACAATATCAGCAATCTTAACGAGGCTAAATTCATCAGTCCGGAGCTCAATGTCGCCGCTCCCGGGGAATTTGCCGCGCTTATTAAAGCGGAGGAGGCCGCCTTCAGGGGCAAGGACGATTCCTCCCGTTCCCGGCTTAAGCAGTATAAGATTCTCGAAACTAAAACCGCGGAAAGAAAACGCTCCTCCTCAAACGATGAGTTTCTCCGGCAGTCTGAAATCAAAGTGGAAATCATCGAGAAGGATCCGGATCTTAAAAGAATCTACGAAATGATCCACCGGAATAACCAGCTTAACTTCACCAAGGATCGCATCAGCGAGGATGAGGTAAGGAAGATTTTCACGGATCCGGCCATCAGAAGCGGCGAAGTGCATGTTACCGACAAGTACGGAGATCACGGCATCGTCGGCTGTTATGCTCTCAAGGACGGCAAGCTGCTCCAGTTTGTGTTTTCCTGCCGGATTCTGGGCATGGGCGTGGAGCAGTATGTATATGAAAAGCTCGGCTGGCCGGATATCACCATAGTCGGGGAAGTGGCCTCTAAGCTTAACAAGGGAGAGGTGATCTCCTGGATAAACGCTTCAGGAGCTGCCGGGGACGCTGCAGGTGTTAAAGCCGGAGATAATGCCAAAGCCGGGAAGCTTCCCGGCCGCCTCCTGGTATACGGCTACTGTCCCCTGAGACCAATCTGGGCCTACCTGGAGCATGAATTTGAAAATGCCGTCTTTAACTGGATACTTCCCATGCCGCCGGTATGCAATCTCGGGGTGATGTTCCGGACGGATCCCGCGGTTCTTAATGAATATCTCAGCCTGACCAATGCTCTTAACCTGAATACCTTTGACAGTTCTCTTTTGTCCGGGAAGGCGGATTATCTTCTGATCTCCTTCATTAATGAACTGGAAGCCTTTAAATGCATCAGCAGAGATAATCCCGGGCGCTGTTTCTATTCCTCCGAAGCTGATAATCTGCCGGAGGGCTGGATCCCGGAACGGATCTCCTGCAATGATCTCTATCGCGAAATCTCCCTTTTGGCGGAGCGGCTCAGAAACAAGAACAGAATCTTTATTCTGACCTCTCCGGAGGTGGTTTTTGAAATCAGGGGCCGGGACGGCGATTACCAGAATCGGATCAGTTCTAATAAGACCGCGGAAAGACTGGCCCGGGAAAATGACAATGTCAGCCTTCTTGACATCAGAAAGTATGCCCGGCATGAGTCTGATTTCTTTGAAACCATGGCCAATCACTACAACCGGGCTATCGGCTATGCCTGCGCCAGGGATCTGATAAGTCAGATCAAAGGGCAGAAAACCGCTGCCGAACCAGACTCCGCTTCAGCCGCTGCTCCGGAGGCGTCGCTTCCGGCCAATGCCATTACCCGCAAAATCCCCGTAAAGGATTATGACATCAGCTGTGCCTTTTATATCAGAAATTCCGAGCTTCATTTTGCCGTAAATTGCGCCGGGCTTACCGGAGTGAGCTTTGCCTTCCGGGTTTTCTGCAACCGCTATGAGATCTGCCGGATAAACGGGAGGGAGAGCCGCTTCTCCATGAACGTAACTAATCCCGGCGTTTATCATGTGAAGGCCGAGATCCGGCGGGACTGGAAAATCGGGAATATTTTCCGAAGACGCCGGCTTTGCGCCTTTGACTCCGGGAGGATTAACTACTCCGCATTTAACTACATGGAATATATTGATCCCAAGGCCCCGAATTATGATTTCTGCATTAACAGCATTGATCAGTTCTGGAAAGATAACACCGGAGACGCGGCAATACACGCCCGGTTTACCGAGCAGCTTACGGAACTCTCCGCCAGCGGCGTGAGCGTCGGGCAGTATTTCAAAGACCGCGGGATTAATAAAATCAGCGTCTTTTTTGATGACAAGTTTGTGGGCAAAGCTCTCCTGGCCAATCTCGGCATGTCCGGAATAACCATAGACCGGGTGTTTTCCACCGACAGCATCTCCTCGGTATACGTGCAGGAGCTCTCCCGCTCCTTTGAGGTTTGCGACATCAACCATATCCTGAGACTGAAAACAGCAAGGGACATTCTGCTGATTGCTTCCGTTAACTATATGCGCCCGTACGTAAACAGGCTGCTCAAAGTCAGAAAACAGATCCTCGGCCGCCGTCTTGATCGCATTTTTTTCAGAAACAGGGAACGTTGCTGCTTCCTGGATTGCATCCTGTCCGTGCTGATGACCAGAACCTTTTTCCCGAAAATGCCGGACAATCTGGTTATCGGCGTGAGAACCTGCGGCTTCTTTCCTTTTTCCGAAGCCATGAAATATACAGATGTCACACTGCTTTCAGAGCGCCGGCATCTCAATATGTCCAATACTCAGGCCTGGCAGCTTCTCAGGCAGAGGAACCTGGAGCCCTTTGCGGACTATATCAGAAAGGCCGATATTCCCAAGCTTGCTGAAACCATTAAAAGTCCCGGAGTTACGGAAAAGGACGGCCGGCAGGTTCTCAAGGACTGCCGCGGGAAATACTTCAATGTGGAAAACGGCTTCCGGAAAACCATCGGCGTCCCCGCGGAGTATCAGGGCACGGTTTACCTCATGGGGAACTGCCTTGTTTACGGAGCCGGAGCCGGCGATGACGAAACCATTGCCTCGTGCCTCCAGAAAATACTGCCCCTGCCTTACCGGGTGGTGAACTATGCCAACGTTATCTGGGATGACTGGAACCGGGCTCTGGAGCTTCTGGCGCAGACAAAACTGGAAAAGAATGACATTGTGGTGTTCTTTCTGCCCAATGCGATCCTCCCACATGAGCCGCAGCTCATCCATTGGCTTAATTACGACGGCCTGCCTGACCAGGTGGTAAAGGCTGATGCGCTGCCGCTGTTCCTGAAGAAGAACCGGCCGGTGTATTTTGCCCTCCCCAGGGCTTACACCCCCGCCTGCAATCAGGATCTGGCCGCTCTGGTCAGAGATACCATTATGGAGCGCCTGCCAGGAGCATGATATTCTGCGGCAGACGGCAGGCTTAATGAGACTGAATAAGGCCATGACCGGGGGAAACAGAGAGAATGAGGGAAACAGAGAAAACGGGGGAAAGCAGCATGACAGGAGATCAGGTTATAAAAACGAAGGAGGAACTGGAATTTGCCGTGTTTTGCATTGAAAGCCTCGCCCTTGCCTTGCATAAATCTCCTCCTGAAGTTTATCAGATGCTGAACAGGCAAAGCAGCATCCTCACAGATTACATTATTCCCTCCTATGATGTTCTCCACACCCAGGGGAGAGAGTACATTGTGAATGATATTCTTGAGGTTGTGAGAGAAAGAGGGCTCAAAGCATGATTTTGTATCATGGATCCTATATGGCTGTGGATAACCCGGATCTTCTTCATTCCCGGACTAATACAGATTTCGGGAGAGGCTTTTATCTGACGCCGCTGTATGACCAGGCTAAAAACTGGTGTCAGAGATTTAAAAAAAGCGGCAGAGACGGCATCGTTTCCCGGTACGTTCTTGACGATGAAGCTTTTGCAAAACTGAAGCTGCTCCGTTTTACAGCATATTCCGGGGACTGGCTTGATTTCGTGATGGCATGCCGCAGGGGAACTGATACTTCTGACTATGACGCGGTTTCGGGCGGCGCGGTGGATGACCGGGTTTTTAACACCGTGGAACTCTATTTTGAGAATCTGATAGATAAGAGCGAAGCCATTAAAAGACTGCGCTTTGAAAAGCCGAACATGCAGATTGCTTTACGGAGCGCCGCCGCTCTAAGCTGCATTCGTTTTGACGGGAGCGAAAAGCTATGAAAGCCAGTCAGACGCTTTTACAAATAAAATATGCCCGGGTAATTGCATGCTTTGCGCAAAAATCAGGCCTTTCCCGGTATGAAGCTCTGGATTTTTTCTACCGGTCGGAGCTGTACCCTCTCATTCATGACGGGGTCTCCGATTTGCACTGCATGAGTGATGACTATCTGGCTAGCGAGCTTCTTGATGAATACAACGCTGCCGCATCAGAAAGCGCCAGGCATCAAAGTGACGGCCAGACAGTAAAGAAACCCCCCGAAGCAAGTCAGGAACAGGTTTCCTGAAGCTGCGGGGGATCTCAGGAAAGCATCGCTGAACATTTCAGGATGCTGCCAGATTTTCAGGATTACTTGTACTGGGACTTACCGGCGCCGTTCAGCTGAATGGTGCTTACGTTACCCGGAAATTCAAAATAGTCCTCAGAGCCGCCTTCGGTGGATTCTACCCGCAGGTCGAACTTGTCATACTTGACCTCCACCTGCATTTCCATGGTTTCGCCGGGATTGATAACCTGTCCCTCAATCATGTTTTCTTCCCAGTCATCAGTGGCGCTGT
>JAEEGG010015154.1_pt1 | contig 16212 bp, 11 predicted proteins | sample 9134161 | NCBI WGS metagenome assembly JAEEGG01 (sample SAMN16246543, study PRJNA631951) | gut metagenome | biome: gut microbiome; feature: rumen; material: CR-attached | host: Bos | place: Iran: Karaj | collected 2018-10
TGGTTCTACCCCGTCAGCACCATCCTGATCACCTCAGGCCTCTTTTTCGCCGCCAGCCCGGTGCTTCACCTTTTCGTGTTCACGTACGCGCTGGTCGCGTTCTTCCTGTTCTGCCAGACCGGCTCGGAGACGGCGCTTGAAAACCGCGCGGGCCGGCTCTACGTTTTTGAGACCGTGAAGGCGCTCTTCGTCTCCCCCTTCAAGAACATCGGCGCCGCGGCAATGTCCGTGGGCTCCAACAAGGGCGGGAAGAAAGTGGGCAAGACGCTTCTTTTCATTCTCATCGGCATAGGAGTGGCCGTCGTTCCGACGTTCGTGGTGCTCAAACTGCTCTCCTTCGACGCAAACTTCACGAATATTCTCGAAAAAATCTGCAAGAACCTCTCCGACCAGGTCGTGAGCCGCGTCTGCGCGCTTCTGTTCGGCGTCCCGCTGGGAATGTTCTTCTACGGAGCGCTCTACACCGGCGCCCACCCGGTTCCGGACCGCTACAACGCCGAAAACTGCGTGAACATCGAGAACAAAATGAAATTCGCGCCCGCCATCGTCGGCGCCGTCGCGCTTGTCCCCCTGCTCTTCCTTTATGTGGTGTTCATCGTCGCGCACATCGAATACTACAAGGCGGTATTCACGGGCGTCCTTCCCGGGGCCTACACCTACGCCGAATTTGCGCGGGACGGCTTCTTCCGCCTCTGCGTGGTCGCTGCCATCAACGCAATCGCGCTCATTCTCATCCGCGTTTTTACCGGAAAGACCTCCAAGGGCAAGATCTCTCCGGTCGTGAAGATCTGCACGGTGGTCCTCTCGCTGGTCACCATCGTCATCTCGGGAACGGCCATCTCCCAGATGCTCATGTACGTCTCCGCCTACGGCCTCACCCGCCTCAGACTCTATACGCTGTGGTTCATGGCTCTGATAATTCTGCTCTTCCTGCTGGCGATTTTTAAGCAGTTCATCGAAAAGCTGCCCTTCGCGGCAACGGCGCTGGTGATTTTCGCGCTCTGCTTCGGGCTGCTCGCGGTTCCGGACACCGACGCGTTCATCGCCGAGCACAACTACAAATGCTACGTTTCCGGCAGCTCGGAGGAGATCGACGTCGACTATCTCGAAGAGCTCGGGCCGTCCGCCGTGCCGACGCTCTGCAAGCTGGCAAAGGACAAGGACGAGAAGAACGAAGTTAGAATGAAAGCCGCCGGCGCGCTGATCCGGTACGAGAAGAAGCGCAGAGAAAACTCGGTCTACATTCTGAGCCTTCCCGTAATCCGGGCGGATCAAGCATATGAAGAATATAAAAAGAGTTAGACTAGAACGCAATATATCCAACTTCCGGCTGTCGCCGCTCTCGGTGACAGCCGGTTTTTTATTCCCGCAACGGCGTCCGAAAATCGATAATTTTGTTGAAATACTCCGCCGTTGTGATATAATGAAAATGTATGTGCCAAAACGCGAAACCGCGTCCGAAGCGCGTACAAACCCGGCCGAAAAGCCGCGGGAAACAGTCAAAAAGCATGTAAGGAGTGATATTACAATGATTGAAATAGATGTATTTTCAGGCTTTCTGGGCGCCGGCAAAACGACCCTCATCAAGAAGCTCATTAAAGAGGCCTACGCGGGCGAGAAGATCGTTCTGATCGAGAACGAATTCGGCGAAATCGGCATCGACGGCGGCTTCATGAAGGACGCAGGAATCGAGATCACCGAGATGAACTCCGGCTGCATCTGCTGCAGTCTCGTGGGCGACTTCGGCGAGGCCCTCAACAAGGTCATCAACGAGCTCGAGCCCCAGCGCATTCTCATCGAGCCCTCCGGCGTCGGCAAACTGAGCGACGTCATCGGCGCCATCACCCGCCTCGGCAACGAAAAGGCCAAGGTCGGCGGCGCGGTAACCGTTGTGGACGCCAACAAGTTCAAAGTCTACTCGAAGAACTTCGGCGAGTTCTTCTTCAACCAGATCGAACACGCCGCGACTGTCATTCTGAGCCACACCGACAACATTTCCCAGGAAAAACTGAACGACTGCGTCGCGAAAATTCGTGAAAAGAATCCGGACGCCACCATCGTGACCACCCCCTGGACGGAAATCAGCGGCGCGCAGATTCTTGCGGCGATCAGGCAGAGCAACTCCCTCGAGGCGCAGCTCGCAGAGCTTGAAAAAGAGGCGCGCGAGAATGCCCATCATCACCACCATCACCATCATCACCACCACGATGAAGACGGCGAGGAATGCTGCTGCGGACATCATCACGACGACGATGACGATGATGAGGATGAAGACGAGTGCTGCCACGGCCACCATCACCACGATGAAGATGACGATGAAGAGCATGAGTGCTGCCACGGCCACCATCACCACCACGATGAAGATGACGATGAAGAGCATGAGTGCTGCCACGGCCACCACCATCACGATGACGATGACGACGACCACGAGCATGAGCACCATCACCACCATCACCACCACGATGACGATGACGACGACCACGACGCCGATGAAGTGTTCACGAGCTGGGGTGTAGAGACCACCCGCCGCTTCACGCCCGAAGAGATCTCCGACAAACTTGAGGCGCTCATGGACGAGGCCCTCTACGGAACCGTCCTCAGGGCAAAGGGAATCGTTCCCGCCGCCGACGGCCGCTGGATTCACTTTGATTACGTTCCCGGCGAACCCGACGTCCGCTTCGGTACCGCCGAAGTCACCGGCCGCCTGTGCGTAATCGGTTCCGGCATCAACAAAAAAGCCCTCGCGGAGCTTTTCGCCTGAGTTTGCAGCGTGTAATTCACGAATAACCGCGCGCGAAAGGAGCGCCGACACATGACAGAAATACCCGTTTACGTTTTTACCGGATTCCTCGGAGCCGGCAAGACCACGTTCATTCAAAGAACGCTTGAAGACCCGCGCTTCAACGACGGCACCAGCACTCTCGTTCTGCAGTGCGAGGACGGCGAAGAAGAGCTTGACGAGTCCCGCTTCGCGAACAAAAAAGCCGTACATTTAGAGAAAATCGACGATCAGGAGGCGCTCACCCAGTACTTCCTCGCCGACCTTCTCCGCAAGTACCGCGCGAAAAAAGTTCTTGTCGAGTACAACGGAATGTGGCTCTTCCAGAAGTTCCTCGAGGCGATGCCCGACGGCTGGATGATCTACCAGGAAGCCACCTTCGCCGACTGCTCGGACTACCTCGTCTACAACGCGAACATGCGCAACCTCGTCGGCGACAAGCTGAAAAACGCCGACATGATCATTTTCAACAACTTCAAAGAGGGAATGGATCGCATGCCCTTCCACAAGGTCGTCAGGAGCGTCTCAAAGCGCTGCAACATCATCTACAACTACGGCGACCGCATGGAGCCCGACGACATCGAGGACCCGCTCCCGTTCGACGTCAACGCGCCGGTGATCGACATCGCTGACACCGACTACGGCGTCTGGTACGCGGACCTCAACGGCAAGGAAAAAGAGTACGAGGGCAAGACCGTCCACTTCAAAGGACTCGTTGCCAAGGCCGGCAAGCTCCCTCCGAACATGTTCGTGATCGGCCGCCACATAATGACGTGCTGCGCCGCCGACATCGTCTACGGAGGCCTCGCCTGCCGCTGGACCGGCGTGAACGCCCTCAAGCACCTCGACTGGGTCGAAATCACCGCGAAAATGTCCCTCGAACGCACCCGCATCTACAACAACGACGTGGGTCCGATCCTGAACATCATCAGCTGCCAAAAGTGCGAAAAGCCGGATCCGGAAGTTGTGTCGCTGGGAGGCTAAGAAGCGGGAAACGAGAATGTGAAATAGTCATTTAACATACTCCCGCAATGTCACCTCTATATAAAAAACGGGAACGCGTCAGAAATTAATCTGTCCGCGTTCCCGTTTTTTATAATGCTTTTTAGTGCGAGTAGTGAGGAGTTTCAGAAATCAAATCAAACTCTCTCTCAACCTAAACTCCACATTCCACATTCTTATCATCTAATCACACAACGTGCCAGGTCGAAAACGTCGTTCCAGTCGATCGAGTTGATTGCGCCGCTGCCGCCGGAAGCGAGCATTCCAATAATACCAATAAAGTAAATGAACCAGACGACAGTCATTATGATAGCAACAATAAGACCGATTGTCGCAATGATCTTCGCCGCCTTGTTCGCGCCGGTCAGGGGCTGAGGAAGCTTCTTGACCTTGCCGAGGGCGATGCCGCAGAGGATGATGCCAATGAGACCAAGTTCGGAGAGAACTGCGCCGATGATGGCGAGAACGAGCGTTCCCGAGCCGCCCTGTGCCTGAGCCGCCTGCTGGGGCTCGGTATAAACGGGAGCCTCATAGGTGTACTGGGGCTGATACTGCTGCTGAACAGGCTGCGGAGCGGGCTGTTCGACCGGTGTACCGCAACTCTCACAGAATCTGGCGCCGTCCTGAAGCTGAGCGCCGCAAACTTTACAAAATGCCATAATGATACCTCCAAAAATTCTAGCGTTAAATGTTAACCGCAAACTTCCCCGGCGCCTGCTCCCTTACAGTTACGCACGGCCTCACGGGGTTCCTTTTGTCTTAAACAGTCATCAGTGAATCAGATTCGCGACAGCCTGAAACACGGCCTGAACCGAATGTCCCATCTCTCTCGCCGCGCCGCCGGCAGCAAGAATAGCCGCGATCACGCACCAGAACACCACCCACGCGATTGCAATCGCCCAGATGACCATGTTCACGATCGAAACCGGAATACCGACTGTGGAAAGGATGTCGGCAATCTTGTTCTTGCCTTTCAAGGGCTGTCCGTCGGCGTTCGCTTTCGCCTTTTTCTTTCCGATGATGCTCATAATGAGACCCGCGAGCGGAACGACGACCGCGAGCGCGAGGCCAACTATCGAGAAAACGAGATTGTGTTTCTGAGGTTCGGAAGGCTCGTAAGTCTCCTTTTCGGCGGCGGGTTCGTCGACTACCTGGTACTCCTCGGGAGCATCGGCGGGAACAACCTTCTGTCCGCAGTACTTGCAGAACACACTGTTGTCAAAAATCTCTCTTCCGCAATGAGGGCAAAATGTCATGTCAGTTACCTCCTTCTTTAAAAACAGGCGCAAAACTCGCGCGAATCAATCTCCGTAGATTGCCTTCAGCGCCTCCGAGGCGACCTTTCTCTCGTCAAACTCAACGGTCCGGTCTTTGAAAATCTGAGTCGTTTCATGACCTTTTCCCGCGAGAATAATCACGTCGCCCGGTTTTGCGTTACGTATAGCATACCATATTGCCTCGCGTCTGTCAACAATGCACACGTAGTCGCGCCCCGTTTTTTTCGCCCCGACCTCGATGTCGGCAACGATCTTCGCGGGGTCTTCGGTGCGCGGGTTGTCGGATGTTATAATCGTGAAGTCGGCGTGGGTCGCGGCCGTCTCTCCCATCAAAGCGCGTGGTCTGTTCCTGTCGCCGCCCGCCCCGAAAAGGAAAACGACTCTTTTCGCGAACGGTCTGACCGCGTCGATTATATTGATGAAGCTGTCCGGGTTGTGTGCGTAGTCGATCATCACAGTGAAGTCTCGGCCGGTGGGAACGGTCTCCGCCTTGCCCTTCACGACGACGCCCTTCAGCCCCTCCGCCGCAGTTTCAGGCTTCACGCCCTCAAGAATGCACGCCGCTGCCGCCGCCATCGAGTTGTATACGCTGAATTTTCCGGGAATAGACACGGTGACGTGGGTATCGGGGCACGCGCCGCACAGGTCGTACTCGACGCCGCCTCCCGAATATTTAATGTTTTTGGCCATGAAATCGGCCTGTCTTTCCACAGAATACGTGAATACGCGGCACGTTGCGTCTCTTTTGATCCGCTCGAACCACGGGCTGTCCGCGTTGAAAAGGCCCTTTTCGCACATTTTGAAAAGCTTCGCCTTGCTTGCCGCGTAGTCCTCCATGTCGGGGTGTTCGGTCGCGCCTATGTGGTCCGGCGTCAGGTTCGTGAACACTCCGAGCGTGTACTCGCAGCGCCCCACGCGGTCGAGCTTCAACCCCTGCGAGGAGACCTCCATAACGCACTTCTCGCACCCTTCGCGCACCATGCGCCTCAGGAGCGGCTGAAGAACGTTCGCCTCAGGCGTGGTCCTGTCGGTCGGAACAATCTCGTCGCCGACCATGTTGTACATCGTGCCGACAAGGCCCGACTTGTGCCCCGCCCGCTCCAGAATGTTCTTGATCATAAGAGACGTGGTCGTTTTGTCCTTGGTGCCCGTGACACCGATCAGACCGAGCTCGCCCGAGGGATGGTCCCAGAACGCGTCCGACAAAACAGCGGCCGCGGTGCGCGTAGAAGGTGTCAGAACGAGCGTCAGATTTCCGTTGGCAATCTTCCGCCTGTGAGCCTTTTCGAGCGCGTCAAAAAACGTCCCGTCCTGCATCACGACGCAGACGGCGCCTTTCGACACGGCCTCCTCCGCGAAAATGTGACCGTCCGTTTTGAACCCTTTTATGCAAATAAAACAGCTGCCGCGCCTCACGGACGCGGTAGACATTTCGACGCCGGTGACCGCCGAGGAGGCGCTCCCGGATATTTTTTCACATTGAAGATTTTTGATCAGTTCACTGATTGTCATTTTATAAATCCTCGCGTTCCGCTCAGGTCCGAATATATCGCAAAAAGCTTCTCTTACCTAAATATAGGGTTTTACGCACTTTCACAAAAACCGTTTCAGCGCTTCAGGCGCATGTAGATTCGCCGCTTGCGCAAAGAGCATTAAAGCAGCGCTTCTATGAGTGCCACTCCGGTGCCGGCGTCGGATCCCCCTCCTCAAGCCCGCGCGACTTCATGACCACGACCGTTCCCTTCTCGATCATCTCGCCGGGCTCAACACTCTGCCATGTGATAATATTCCCGCTGCGGCAGTCCATGTTGATTTCCAGCGACGACATCAGGTTCTGGGCGTCGCAGAGCGTCATTCCCACGCAGTCAGGCATTTTCACGTAGCCGGGCGTGGCGTTCTCGTCGTCGGTGAAGTATAGAACCAGCGTCGCCTCCCTGCACGTGTAGACATTCGCCTCGGGCACCTGTTTTTTGACGATCGGGTTCTGCTCGGGGTCGCCGACGATAATTACGTTGTAGAGACGCGTGCTCGTTTTGACCCAGTTCATCGCGTCGAGGAACGTCTCGCCGACCAGGTTGTCAGCGAAGTAGACGTTTCTGATGCGCGCGTAGTCGTCCTCGGTGTAGATCTTTTTGACCTGCTTGTACTCGAGAACGCGCTTGATGATCTTGCCCGCTGCCCACGCGCCCATTCTCGAACCGGAAATGTCTCCGATCGTCGGGTGGTCGAACATCACGAGCACGACGATCTCAGGCCTGTCAGCCGGCGCGACCGCGCAGAACGAAACGATGTAGCGGTTGTTTCTCTCGGTGTCGACCGTCTCGGAGGTACCGGTTTTGCCTGCGACCTTGTAGCCCGAAACCAGCGCTCTAACGCCGGTGCCTTGGTAGACAACGCCTTCCAGTAGTTCCAGAACGGTCTTCGACGTCTTCTCGGAAATGACGTGTCTGACTTCCTTCGGCGGGTACTCGAGCACCGTGGCGCCGTTCTCGTCGGTGAGTTTTTCGACAACTCTGGGTTCGTAAAGCGTGCCGCCGTTCGCGATCGCGCAGTAGGCCGTCGCCAGCTGGATCGGGGTGATCGTGAAGCGCTGGCCGAAAGCGGTGACCGCCAGGTCGATTTCTGTGGGGCTCGTGTGCATCAGACCGAGCATCTCGCCCGAGAGCAGAATGTTCGTCTTATTCATGAATCCGAACGCGCGCACGTAGCTGTAGAACGTGCTCACGCCCGCCCTTAAAGCGACTCTCGCCATGACCGGGTTGCAGGAATTCGCGACGGCCATGCGGAACGTCTCCTGCCCGTGTCCGTTCGTCGCCTTTCCGGTGGAGCAGTGAATGGTCCAGCCCGCGAGGTCCAGCGGATCGTCGCTAATAGCCTCCTCGACCTGCACCACGTTCTCTTCCAGCGCGACCGAGGCGGTTATCGCCTTGAAAGTCGAACCGGGTTCGTAGGCGCTTGCGAGCGCCCTGTTCTTCCAAATAAAACCGGCAAGGAAAGTCTCGTCCTCGTCGGCGGGCTCCCAGAGCATCTTCTCCTCCAGCCCCCCGGGAACCGTCATCGGCGAGTTCAGGTCGAAAACCGGGTTGGACGCCATCGCGAGAACGCTTCCCGTTGAAGGATCCATAACGATTGCCGCGCCGCCCTGGATCGCACCGAAGTCGCGAACGCCCTCCGCCAGAATTTCCTCGACGATCTCCTGAATGTTCTTGTCGATCGTGAGATGCGCGTTGTAGCCGTTCTTGAGTTCCTGAACGACCTCTTTCGTCTCGTCCGTAATTGCGTTTCCGTTCTGCTCGACCGTCGCCAGCACGCGGCCGTCCGTTCCCGCCAGCTCGCTGTTCAGCGCGACTTCAACGCCGCACACGAGGCCGTAGTCGTCCGTTCCCGTGAACCCGATAACGTGCGAGGCGAGCGAACCGTAGGGGTAGTACCGCGCCGTGTCCGCGTTGACCGTGACGCCCTTGATGTCCGCGTCGGCGATCCACGCCTTCACCTTGTCACCGAGGCTCTCGTCCACGTCGACCGCCACGTTCCAGTAGTTGCTGCCCTCCTTGGCAAGCCCCTCCAGCGTCGCTTCGTAATCGATGCCCAGAATGTCAGACAGCCCCTTCGCGACAAGCTTCCTGTAGTCGTCAACGTCGCCGTCCTTATATTTATTCTTGCCGTAATCCGTGATGTCGTTGCGTGAAACCGAAATCGTGGAAGTGTTCACGGTGACCGCGAGTGCGTTCCCGTTGGTATCGTAAATGTTACCGCGCGCCGCCTTTGTGACGAACGTGCGCGTCTGCCGCTCGAAGACCTCCTGCTTGAGCTTCGGGCCCTTCAGCAGCATCAGGTAGCCGTAATAAAGCACAAGGAAGGCCATTATCACGCAGACAATGACCCTGAAAACGCGAATTCTCCTGACCGTGTTGGGCGTGTTTTCGGCAGGCGCTTCGTTCTGAATAAAAAAGACCTTCCTGAGCGATTCCTTTACGAACGCCCAGAGTCTTTTCCAAAACGCTTTTATTCTCTCGCCGAGCGGCGCCTTCGTTTTCTTCTCTTTGTCTTTCATTTCAGCCCAACGGTAGGAAATCGGATTTTCCCCGATTAATCATTCTAATTCTTGAAAACGGAAGACTCCCGCAGCGCCGCCGCGAGAAATCCTCCGTCTCATTTTTTTCGGTATTATTGGTAGTCGACGCGTCCCAGGAATGCCATCAGGCTCTCGTAGAAGCCCTCTTCCGCCTCGCTGTCGGCTCTCTCTTCCGGCTCCAGGAACACCCGCGTCACGTCGCCGCCCGACAGCTCGATGCTCACCTTGCTGTCCTCGGAAGGTCTGACCATCCCGAGCCTCGCCGCAGCGCTCTCCGCGCTGTTCTCAGCCTCGCCCTCCGCGCTGAACGTGTCGATAACCAGCTGGTTGCGCGCCTTCGTGTTCTCGCGGACGAGATTTCTGGTGTGGCGCGTCAGATCGAAAATGGACGCGTACCGGACGATGCAGAGCGCTCCGAGAACGATGCACCCGATCAGCAGCACGCAGCTCACCAGCATTGAACTCCTGACCTTCTTGACGTTTTGAAGCGTCTTGTACGTCTCGGTCTCTTCGACGGTCGTGAACGTTCTCTCCGGCTCCGGAGTGATGACCCTCGGGGCGCGAACCGGAACCTCCTCGCGTTTCGGCGCCGTGTTGCCGCGTGTGATCGTAAACTCGAACGGAACCTCGTCCGGCCGGTTGACGTACGGTCCCTCGAACCGCGGTCCTCTGCTCTCCCTGTTCCCGTAACCGGTGGGGAGGACCATGTCGAACTCCTGCAGGTCGGAGTCGTAATATTCATCTCTCTTCACTGCCGCGTAAGGCATTGCCGCACCCCCTTTCTCCGGGACTCACAGGAACGTATCCTTCTTAAGCGTCCGTTCCTCTTTTAAAAACGCGAAGCTTCGCGCTCTTCGCACGCGGGTTGCGCTCTATCTCCTCCTCAGTGGGAAGGATCGCGCTGCGCGTAATCATTTTTCCGAGCGGTTTCTTCCCGCACACGCAAACCGGAAGGTCCGGCGGGCACGTGCATGGATTTTCCGCCTTCTTGAACAGTTTCTTGACGATGCCCTCTTCCAGGCTGTGGAACGTGATTATTTCCATCACGCCGCCCGGTTTCAGAAGCTCGATCGCGTCTCCGATGACGCCTGCCAGCACGTCCAGCTCGCCGTTGACCTCGATTCTGATGGCCTGGAACGTCTTCTTCGCCGGATGGCCGTCCTCCCGCGCCCCTTTGGGGATCGCCTTCTTGATAACGTCTACCAGCTGGAACGTCGTCTCTATCGGCGCCTTTTTGCGCTGCTCCACGATGAACGAAGCGATTCGCTTTGCCCAGCGCTCCTCTCCGTACCTGTAGATGATGTCGGAAAGCGCCCGCTCCGAGTAGGTGTTTACGACCTCGGCCGCGGTCAGGCGGTCTTCCCGGTTCATCCTCATGTCGAGCGGCGCGTCGAATCTGTACGAGAATCCTCTCTCCGCCGTGTCGAACTGATGTGAAGAAACGCCTAAATCAAGGAGAATTCCGTCAACTCTTTCCACGCCGAGCCCGCGGCAGATCGCCACCATGTCGACGTAGTTTCCGTGAACGAGCGTGAATTTCGCGCCGGAATCGTTCTCTTTTAAGACAGAATCAAGCCCGGATCTCGCTGCTTCAATTGCTTCGGCGTCTCTGTCGATGCCAATAAGAAAGCCGCCCAAACCGAGCTTTTTAAGGATCTCACCGGAGTGTCCCCCGCCGCCGACCGTTCCGTCGACGTAGGTGCCGTCCGGCTTTATTTGCAGATTTTCCATGCACTCGTCGAGCAGCACGGGAACGTGTTTAAAATCGGACATTTCGGAACCGCTGTCCTCTCATTTCCGGCGCCGGCCTCAGCAGAGGTTGCCGATGGCCAAAAGCGAATTGGAAACCTCGTCTTCCGTGAACGAATTCGTCCGTCTGTCGAACTCCTCCATCGACCAAATCTCAACATGGTCGATATTGCCTACCACGCAAGTCTCTTTCACGTCATCGCCGATAAACGCCCACCTTCTCATGTCGGAAGGCAACAGTATTCTTCCGTTTCCGTCAAACGAAATCTTGCGAGCCGGTCTTACGAAAAGCGCCTGAACGGGACGCGTGTCAACACCCTTCGCTCTCGCCTCTTCAATGCTCGCGTACAGATTTGCATACGCCTCGCAGGAATACAGTCTTACGCAGTGGTCAGGGCCGTATGTAATGTAAATCTGCCCTTCACCCGCGATCTGGCTTCTCAAGTCCTGCGGTACTACGACACGCGACTTGGAATCTATTGAATTTTCGTAAATGCCACTCAGCATGTCGTTCCCCTGTTCGCGTTCCGCAGCCGGCGGAAACCGCTTCTTTAGTAATCCGTCCTTCGGAAAGGATTCATCTTTTGTGTTCCGGCCCTTGCGGGCTTTGTCTTTTGTACTTTCGCCCCGAAGGGCTTTTTCTTAAGTAGATATATAATTCGTGGCGGCGTCAACCGCCTTTTTTGCCTCGAATGAGGGCTTGCCTCGCGGCCGGCCCTCAAAAAAGAAAGGAGGTCATCATAAGTAACTTCGGTTCCGGTTTTGGCACCTAAACCCTTGTCTTTGGTAAATCGTCCCTTGTGGGCTTTGTCTTTTGTACGCCGGTCCCGATCCGGGACTTCGTAAGTAAAATGAATGGCGCCGTGAGGCGTTTTGTCGGTTGTTCCTTTTTTCCGAACCCTGAAGGGTCGCCAAAACGGGCTTCCCTTCCTCTCCGGGTTCAAGAAAGCTTATCATTCGTACTTGCACCGGTTTACCGGCTTTATCATTAGTAGGAGCAATTTTTCGAGCATTTCGGGGATGAGAACGCACCTTTTGGAGTGATTCACCCACAAAATGGGTTGCTGAGAGTATGATAAAACATATGGAAGTGCTTGTCAAGCCTTTTTTTGTCAAATTGGGCGATTTTTCAAAAAAATTTTTCCAGACGCGTCCTCAGGACACTTTTTCCTCTCTTGGGGCCCGGTTTTCGGGCAAAAAAAGGACGGATCACGCAAATCCGTCCTCTAAAAAACTTATTTAGTGAGCCGGCGGCCCGCTAATAGCAGTTATTCTAAAAACATCAGAAAACTCTCTTCTTCATCATGACCAGCGCCGCGCAAAGAGCGAGCACAACGACGATTGCGAAGATCGATACCGTGGCGTCGCCGGTGGAAGGCGGAACGACCGTTCCGGGATCCTCTGTTCCGCCGGGGTTCTCGCCCGGATCCTCGCCTGCCGAAGCCGCGATATACGTGAAGCTCGTGTTGACCGTTCTGCCTGCGCCGTTCTCGTGTTCCTGACCGTCGAGCTCGACCACAACGCCGTTCACGAGTTTGACCACCACCACGATGCGGTTCGTGCCGGTGAGAGTGGACGGATCGATCGAGACCTGCCACCTGGAGGCGTACTGTCCGCCCGCGTTGAGCACGTCCTGACCGGTTTGGGCTCTGTATTCGTCGCTGTAAGTGATCTGGTCGCCGATCTTGATTCCGAACTGTTCGATTTCCTTGTCGAAGCCAATCCAGCCGCGGACCAAAAGGCTCGTGACGCTACCGTCGGAGCCGTCAACCGTACGGTTGTGGAGGTCGAGTTTCTTCGAAGCCTCGCCGTCGACCATTCCGTTTTCGCTCGGTTCGTTGAAGTTCATAACGTCGTTGACGAAGAGAGTGTCGAAGGACGAACCCTTGACGGTGTAGTCGTATTCCTTGATTTCGGTCTGCTCGTGAGGAATCACGGAAGCGTTCTTCGTGAGCTCCTCTTCAGAGAGAACTCTGCTGTAGAAGCGGAGAGAAACGATGGTCGCGTCGTATGATTTGCTGGGATCGTTGTGGCCGATAAAGAACGGAGTGTTCGCGTTTGTGTCGACCTTGGCTTCCTGGGTGGCTACGACTTTACCGTCGATCGCAAGCTGGATCTTGTCGCCGGTCTTGTGCGTCACGGCGAGAGTGTGGCCGTTGACCAGTTCCACGCCATTCGGAGCCTTTGGACGCGCGTTGGAAGCGTTTTTGAACTCGACGTTTCCGTCGCTGTTGCGGATGAACAGAGCGAAGTTGTCGTTCGCGCTGTTGATGAACGTCGCGAAGCTGTTGCCGGTGACGGTCAGATCTTTAATGAAATACTCGACGGTGTATTCGCCGGTGTTGATGATGTCGGCAAGCTCCTCGGGAAGGAGTATCTTCGCCGCGCTGATCTTAAGTCCGTCCTCGACCCACTGGTACTTTTCAAGGTCGATGTCCTCGATGTCAAGGCCGTGACCGGAAAGATCCTCCCACGCGTCAGACTCGGGATCGTGGCCGGCTCTTAAATTGCGTGTGCCCTCGTAGAGCGCCTCGAGACCGTCGGTAACGTACGGAATCGTATACTCGTCGGCAAACGCCGGAATTGCCGCCAGCATTGTGCAGAGCATCGCCAGGACAACGAAAAGTGATACTAACTTTTTCATTCTTTCTTAACCTCCTAAAATAGCCGTAAATTGATTTCCCTGCCGGCATCCGGCTTCGGAAATTGCAAATTAAGCTCTATTTATATTGTACACCCGCAACTTCCCGCCGTCAACCGCAATTTGCGGCCCACAGGCATGAATTCGTGTAAATCCGCCCGGTTTTCAAAATTCCGAAGCCTTCGCAGCGCACGGACTCATTTTCTCTCAAACATCCCGAGCATGTTCAGCCACACGAGTACTATCGACGTGAAGCCGTGGCTGCAGCTGGCCTGGACCGTGTCGAGTTCCCAGAGCGTTCCGGTTTTTTCGGCCATATAGTAGAAATAATCTTCTATGTTATCGATTATTTCCTTGTTGAAACCGTAGCGGATCAGCAGGTCGAGGCGCATCATCTGGCCGACAAGAACGTTCGAAAACGCGATCTGCGGGTACGGGTTGTGCTCTTTTCGCGCGGGGCCGAACTCGTGGAGAAGCGTATTCCAGAGATCCGGGAACGTTTCGGGAGTCGCGACGCCGGTGAAGAAAGCGTAGTACTGGCACGTCTCGGTGCACTCCCCTGAGGGTCTGAGCTTTTCGCCGTCGCGTACAAGGTTGTCGCAGAAGAATTTGCCGTCGAACGACTGTTCGCGTATTTTCGCCGCCAGCGCATCCGCTTCGCCGATAAGAGACTCCTCTCCGTACAGCGTTCCTGCAACGCGTTTCATTTTCGCGTAAAACATATTCGTCGGGAAGTTGACGTTCTGCACAAGGTCGTTCGCGTGCGACCACTCCACGAAGATCCACGACTCGAGATTTTCAAGCAGTCCGTCATCGTTTTCGAACTTGCGGAAGTACCCGATGAGATCCATAACGGGCTTTCTCGCGCGCTCGATCATCTCGGCGTCCCCGGTCCTGCGGTAGTACTCCTCGAGTTCGAGAACGAACCACATCGCCCAGTTCGGAATAAAAACTCCGTCGTAGTGGTCCGCGGGGTAGCACATCGGAAGCATGCCTTCAGGCAGGCACTTAAACGACTTCGGCAACAGGAAGTTTTCGATAAAATTGCGCTCAACGCGGGACTCTCCCGTCAAAACGTACTCCGCACGCGACGTGAAGAAACTGTCGCAAAGCCAGCCGGCGCGCTCGCGCGAGGCGCAGTCGGTGAAAATATCGTAAGTATTCTGGCGGAAAGTCTCCACCGCCGCGTCAATGACCGCCCTCACCTTCGGGTTGTCCGTTTTGACGGCTATACCGGGCATGTAAAATCCCACGCGCCTGATGTGAACGTTCGAAACGCGCGCGCCGCCTCCCAGAACCGCGATCTTAATGTATTTAAAAAGATGCGGCTCGAAAGACATCAGCGAATGCCTCCCCGCGGGCAGCTTCCAGTAAACAAGCGCGGACGCTCCGAGCCTGAAGAAATTTACGGCGCCGTCCTCTCCGCAGAGTTCGTCCACCATTGCGTAAACCTCGCACCCTTCGTCTGTCTCTACGTCAAGCGCGATCACGCCGCACAAATTCCGCTCCATGGCCAACGTTACAAATCCGTCCGCAGGCACGTCCAAAACGTCCCCGCGCGCGATAGCTCTGTTTTCACTATTTACCGAATTATAGGTAATTTTGCACGCTTCCCACGCGGTGCAGATCTCGAGTTCCTCCGGTCTGAAGCCCTTAAGCTGCGGCCCGATCGATATGATTGCCCTGTCCATCGGCAGCGGAGCGTTTTCGTCACGCCCGCATTTGCCCTCCGCAACGACCTCCTTCGCGTCCTCGCGCTCGTTTTTGTAGATCTCGATGCCGCGCTCAATGAAGTTCAGTTCGCCGTTCACCGCCCGGACCATCTCCGGACTCTCCTCGGTCGGCCGCCCGGTCAGGTCGTACGCCTCCGCAAAGTTCCTCTGGAACGAATACCGCTGGCACTTCTGTATCCGCTCGGAATACATCCGCACCGCGAAGCCGCCCTTCCCGCGCCCGGTGTCCGTAAAGAACTCGATCCGCCCTTCCCTCTCGACCTCGGCGCACACAAACGGCGGCTCGTCAATGAACTGGAACGAGTTGTTGTTGTAACCCGCCACAATAATCTCAATCGTCCGGCAATCCTCCTGCAGCTCCAGCTCGTCCACGCGGAAATACCCGTGCCCCGCCCGCGCAGGCCCCATTTCAAAAAGGTCTCCGTCCGCGAAAATCTGATAGCAGCTGCTGGCAGCAATGCGCAGAATCCTCTTCCCCGCCGCCGCGAACTCCGCCTTCAGCACGATGCTTATATTCATCTCGTCGATATACTTTCCGGGCCAGACGGGAACCGCCGCCCTGAACTCAACTCTCTTACTCAGCATAAAACCTCCGAACCGCCGGACAGCTGCGTCCGCCCGCCTCCGGACATTCCCGAATCGGAACCCCCGGCCGCCCGCACGAAATCCGGCAACAATGAATGATACGCTAATTATATAACACGCGGCGCGCACGGTCAAAAAGAATTCTCTCAAAGACCGCGTTCAAAAACGGTCCGCCGCGACAATCCTTGTGCTCCGGACAGGTCCGGAAAAAGCCCCGGGAATGCTCCCGCAACACCTCCCGCAACGCCCTTTGAACACCCTTTTGAACGTCCCTCAAAAAAATTCTTCGAAAAATCAAAAAAGGTGTTGACAAGCCCGTTTAATTGTTATATACTTGCAAAGCGCCGTTGAAAAGGACTCCTTTTGACGGA
>JAEEGG010015156.1_pt1 | contig 16210 bp, 9 predicted proteins | sample 9134161 | NCBI WGS metagenome assembly JAEEGG01 (sample SAMN16246543, study PRJNA631951) | gut metagenome | biome: gut microbiome; feature: rumen; material: CR-attached | host: Bos | place: Iran: Karaj | collected 2018-10
GGTTTATGAACACAGCACATTTTATCGAGGCAGAGGAGCAGCAGGAGATCGCAAAAGTCTATATAAGGGCGTTTCTTGACAAAACTCTTCTTGGGGAAGAAACCTATTTCGACCTTTTCTATGATAATGACAAATATAAGAAGCACCTTCCGAAGACGGTTTACATAACTGATTATATGGATTCGGATTGTGAGACTCTGTTTTCTTTTGACCGGGATACCGACATTGTAAAAGGTGACAAAGAAGGCTGTAAAGTCATCTGCTACGGTGTGGACGGATTTAAAGAGCGCGCTTACAAATATTTCGGAGATATGACCGAAGGTCGCGAGTATTTGCTTGACGTCAACTGGAAAGAAGGATCGACCCCGATCGTTAAGTTCTCGATCCCCGAAACGGATTTGAGCAAAAAAGACTTTTCTTTTGCCATTGCCGACAGCAGTGAGGACGAGGACAATACAGACGCATTTTATTACAAAGTAGAACTTATCGACGCCAATGCAAACAAGGTAACGGTCGAGACTCCCCAAACGGTATATTCGTCGCTTGGTGTGATCATGTCAAAACTCGAAGCGATATTCGGCGGATGCACATTCAAACACGAGCGACAACGAGTCATTCTCTCAAAAGACATGTTTTCGCCCGATGCATCATTTGATTTTTCGAAAGTCACCGCCGTTACGCTCTCCTTCGACGGATCTAAAGAAGGCGGAGTGCTCATTGACGATGTGTGCGTGAGAGATCGGAATAAATGAGTCGGTCGCGATTGAATCTGAAAGGATTGTCAAGGATATAAAAAATATTATTGGAAAGTGATGGGTAAAATATGAAAATCAGGGACATTTATTTTGGAAAAGGATTATGTATAGTTTCGCTTATGATTGCTTCTTTGTGTATAGCAATAACAATCATTTCGCAATTGAATCCGAATATGTATATGACATTTGTCTTTTCATATCCGATCAAATATCCCTGGCAGTTGCTTACCTATGTGTTTTTGCATGGTTATCCCCCGGAATTGCTTCCGCCTGATTTCCCGTATTCTTCAATGCAGCTGACGGTAGGGCATTTGATTTACAATTTATTTCTTGTGCTCCCATTTGGAGTTTTGATCGAAAAAGTAATAAAGAGTAAAAGACTATTGGGGTTATCCGTGACGGCGTGGCTTGCAAATGTTACCGTGGCTATAGTTTCGGCAATGATCATTACCCCAAAAGGAGAAACAACAATGGCTGCCGGTGCGTCCGGACTTGCTTTTTCCTATATGCCGGTCGGTATGTATATAATCTTTGTTTTGGGTAAAAAGTACGGATTTGGGAAATTGTTCAAACAGGGTTCTTTTTACATGATGTCACTGATGGCAACAGTTACATTGATAATCGCTCTAAGCCCGAGCGTAAAGGGAGTAACAGGTATATGGTCCATGATAGTGCATATTATAGGAATTATAGTGGGAGTAGTATTTGCAATAATCTATAGAAAGAAGATTAAAGAGTATTTACTGCTTATTTGAGCCGATTGCACTTTGGGGCAGGGAAACGAAGAAAACCGGCTTCAAAATGGCACAAAATCGGGATTCTTAGTTGAAGAACCGGCGAAATAGCGCGAAATGCTGAGAAATTAAACGAAAGGAGGAGTTGTTGTAGGAGGCAACTGCTTCCTTTTTTCTTGCATTTTTCTCAAAATTTTCTCATAGGGAGAAAGTTTTAACGGGGATTCGCGTAAATTATCAATGGAATTATACGGGGATTCGCGCGGAATTTGTGTTTACACTAACGGGGATTTGAGATATACTTTCAGTAGAAAGAGGTGGGTATAAATGGAAAAACCTGTATTTAGAAGAAAAATATATGACGAAATTCTTGAGTGGAAAGAGAATAGAAGCGAAAAATATGCGCTACTGATTAAGGGTGCGAGACGAGTCGGCAAATCTACAATAGCTGAAGAATTTGCTAAGAAAGAGTTTAAATCATATATCATGATTGACTTTGCACATACAAGCAAGGAGATAAAAGAGCTGTTTGATGATACCTATGATTTGGATTTTTTCTTTCTGCAGTTGCAGCAGTTAACCGGGACCAGGTTATACGAGAAAGAGTCAGTAATTATTTTTGATGAAGTTCAGTTACTTCCGAAAGCAAGGCAGGCTATCAAGTATCTTGTGGCTGATGGTAGATACAAATATATCGAAACAGGATCATTAATATCTATCAGGAAGAATACGAAAGACATTTTGATTCCCAGCGAAGAACATAAAATATCCATGTATCCTATGGACTTTGAGGAGTTTTTGTGGGCAATTGGTGATGAACTGACTGTTCAGACGATAAAAACGCTTTTGGAAAAGAAGCGACCTGCCGGAAACTTGATGCATAGAAACCTTATGAGGATATTTAGATTGTATATGCTTATAGGCGGTATGCCGCAGGCCATAGAAACATATTTGGAGCAGAATAATCTGCAGGCGGTGGATGATACTAAGAGAGAGATTATAGATCTTTACGAAGAAGATTTTACAAAAATCGATGCGTCCGGTCTAGCCGGTGACATTTATGATGCTATACCGGCAAACCTTTGTAGCAATGCATCCAGATATGTGTTGTCAAATGCGCGTGAGGGGGCCCGTTCCGAGCAGGTGCGAGATTTGTTGCCTGATATGTTAAGCTCATACACGGTTAATATTGCTTATCATGCTAATGACCCCGGTGTGGGAATGTCACTTGAGAAGGATGCCGGAAGATACAAACTCTTTACATCCGATGTGGGCTTATTTGTGACGCTTGTTTTCAAGGACAAAAATTATACGGAAAATGTAATATACAATAAGCTGCTTTCGGATAAACTGCAAAAGAATATGGGCTATGTCTATGAAAACGTTGTGGCGCAGATGCTTATAGCCAATGGAAATAATCTTTTCTACTATACGATGGAAAGTGCAACATCAAACCACTTATATGAAGTGGATTTCCTTACTTCAGTAGGAGATAAAATCTGCCCGATAGAGGTGAAGTCCGGAAATTACAGAGGCCACACTTCTTTGGATAAGTTCTGCGAAAAGTTTAGTAGCCGTATAAGAGACAAGTATGTTGTTCATACTAAGGATTACAAGTGGGAGAATGGAATTAATTATATTCCGGTGTATATGGTGCCTTTTTTATAATATTGATGCATGTCATATTTCTGAAGCATTATCGCACTTCCTACCGCAAGGATGAATTTGATGTTTTTGAAAATGCTTATCACGTTTATTCAGCCCTGGATTCTCTGATCTTCCCCGTGACGAGGGCAGTGTCCATAGTTCCCGTCATCAGCTTAAACAAAATGACCATGGTTCGTATGAACCATGGTCATTTTGTTTAAGCTGATGACGGGAATCGGACCCGTGACCTCCGCCTTACCAAGGCGACGCTCTACCGACTGAGCCACATCAGCACTGCGAGAAATATATTAGCATTTAGATATTTAACTGTCAACAAAAAGATATCAACGGCTCGAAACATTTAAACATCCTTACTTTGAACCTTTCGGGGATGGTTTTAGCGAAGATGAAATCCGTTCCGATTCTCCCTGCGAAGGAGTCGCTCCTCCGAGCAGGGCAGGCGAAGCCTGCGAGAATCGTGAACTAGTTCATCGGAGCGTTATCCCGTTCAAAGAAGGATGTTTAAATGTCCCGAGCCGTTGGAGAAATAGGGCGTTGGAACAATTGTCAAATTAAACAACGAAAATTTACGAAAGAAAATTCAATTAAACAGATTTTTGTTAATAATTGTACAACATATACAAGGTAAAATATCGGTGTTATAATACATTTATCGGATTTGAGTTTGAACGTCCGCGAAATAAGCGCATCTACAAAGCCTTATAAATGGGCGTTCTTAAAATCGGTATTTCCGATTGAGTGTGTGTGGTACAGGGTTAAAGCCGACCGGGGTATTTGGATAGGGCGTATGTCGGCAAAAATCAAGTGGGTATAACCACATATACGGAGGGTCGCTAATTATGGCAGACAAGAAACCAAAGGCAAAAGCCAAAAAGGGGAACGACAAAGGATTGTCGATTTTTTCAAGGCTGAGTACCAAGATTACGTTACTTATCAGTGCGATAGTATTGATAACCGTAGTCGTATTGGTAGCAGGAGCTACGATCCGCGCTACGCACGCAATGGAAGAGACGTATCTTAACTACGCTCAGAACCTTGCGGAAGAAGCTGCGATCGGTGTAGATTTCGCAACTGAGTTCGGTGAAAACGCATACGGCGGATACACCAAGAACTTGGCTGAGGAAGCTGCTATTTCTATTAACTTCTCAAGACAGTTCGGCGAGGAAGTATATCTTAACTACGCACTTAACCTTGCGGAAGAAGCCGCTAAGGCAGTCGACCTTGCTTCTGAAAGCGGAGAACTTACCGTTTCAAGACTTGATTCCATTCTTAAGAGTGTTAACATCAAGGGCGTTGCAGGATCGTACGCATACATGGTATCTCCTACGGGAACGATGCTTTGGCATCCCACTACCGAAAAGATCGGTAACTCAGTAGAGAATGTAGCGGTTAAAGGCATTGTTGCAGATCTTCAGGCAGGAAAGACCGTTGAAAACGGTTCGATCTTCTATGAATACAAAGATGCTTTAAAACTTGCGGGTTACGCATTTACAAAGGACGGAAACATTATGATCGTTACAGCCGATTATGATGAGTTCATGAAGATCGACTACGATACTCTTCTTGGAAATATCACAATCGACGGTGTTGAAGGATCGTATGCATACATGGTATCTCCCGACGGAACGATGCTTTGGCATCCCAATCCCGACAAGATCGGACAGCCTGTTGAAAACGCAGCCGTTAAAGGTATCGTTGCAGATCTTCAGGCAGGAAAGACCGTTACCGACGGATTCTGCATCTATGAATATAAGGGCGCTTTAAAGATGGCCGGTTATTCATTTACCGAAGACGGAAATATCGTATTGGTAACAGCAGACTATGACAAGCTCATTAAGATCGACTATGCTACTCTTATCGGTAAGATCAAGATCTCCGGTGTAGATGGATCGTACGCATATATGGTATCTCCCGACGGAACGATGCTTTATCACAAGACTCCCGAGAAGATCGGACAGCCGGTTGAGAATGCGGCCGTTAAAGGTATCGTTGCAGATCTTGAAGCAGGAAAGACCGTTGAAAACGGTGCTTGCGCATATGAATACAAGGGTTCTTACAAGGTTGCCGGATATGCGTTTACAAATGCAGGTAACATTGTAATAGTTACCGCTGACAGAGACGTAATGATGGCAAGTGTTGACTCCATGAAGAAGTCGCTTATCATATTCGGTATCATTGCTATCGTAGTTGCTGTAGTAGTCGTTGTTGCATTTACTTTCGTTATGCTCAAAGCACTCAGCGAACTTGTTCCCGTTATCGACAAGAATGCAAATCTTGACTTTACGGACGATAAGCAGACACATAAACTCGGAACACGTTCCGATGAGATCGGTGTTATCGCCAATGCACTTCTTAAGACCGGCGCAAGCTTAAGAGAAGCTATGCAGTCGGTTACCGATGCAAGCGAGAGTATCGATTCGAACGTTGAAGAACTTCAGACGACCCTCGATAAGGTTGGTCATATTTGCGAAGATAACTCAGCTACCACCGAAGAACTTGCGGCAGGTATGCAGGAGACGGCAGCTACGACTTCAACGATCACCACAAACGTTGAAAACGTTCAGGAAAGCGCACGCGGTATCGGCAGACTTGCGGACGACGGGGCAAACCTTTCGGTTGAGATCGTTTCACGTGCTAAAGAACTCGCTGCAACTACAGAAGCCGCAGGAAAGAAGACCATCGATATTTACGAGTCGGTTAAGGTTAAATCGGAAAAGGCTATCGTTGCTTCTTCTGCAGTTGATAAGATCAACGAACTTACCGGAACAATCATGGCAATTTCTTCACAGACAAGCTTGCTTGCACTTAATGCTTCGATCGAGGCTGCAAGAGCAGGTGAGGCCGGAAGAGGATTTGCGGTTGTTGCTACTGAGATTAGTAACCTTGCAACCCAGACTTCCGAAGCTGTTAAGAACATCAGCTCCATCGTTGATGAAGTTAACGGAGCAGTCGGACAGATGTCGGAGTGCCTGACTCAGACCACTGACTTCCTTGAGACGAACGTTATTTCCGATTACAAGGAATTTGAGAAGGTCAGCGAGCAGTACAGAGATGACGCCGACACATTCGGTAACAGCATGAACCGTATCAAGTCAAGCATTGAAGATCTCAACAACGATATCGAAAGTATCGTTACGGCCATCAACGGAATCGATACGACGGTTAACGAAGCATCTACGGGTGTTACGGATATCGCCGAGAAGACTTCCGAAATGGTTAACGAGACATCAGGCAGTATCGATATGGTTAGCGAATGTAAGAACGCCGTATCGGATCTCAGGTCCATCGTCGGACAGTTCAAACTTCAGTAACATAAATGATTTCGGGACCCGCGAACGAACGCGGGTCCCTTTTTATTTGTGCAAAATGACCTTAAAAGATAAAACGTTACGGGCAAATTCTTAATATAACTTTAAATCTTTTTCTTCATTTATATACTGATTTTTGTTATAATATTATGAATTGTGATTTAGTGTGATCACATCATGTTCGAAACATTCAATGATGTTAATCCAAAGCGAATGTGATGTCAGAGGTTATAAAAGTGAATTATTCTAAGGAAGGCATTAAGAAGCGTCGCGAACAACTGAATGCGAGGGGACCCAAGTGGTCCAGAAAGTTTTTGCTCCTTCTTGTGGAGGCTTTCTTTGTATGCCTTATAGGCGGAGGCATAATCGTTGCGGCACTCGGGATCGGTGTGTTTAGGAGTATTATCGCGACAGCACCGGACAGCTCGAAAATAAACGTAACACCGCTTGGAAGATCGTCTTTTGTATACGATGCGGACGGCAATCAGATAGCGAAACTTGTATCTAAGAACGCAAACCGAATTCCGGTAGGTTCCGATCAGATACCCGATCATGTAAAGCATGCGTTTGTGGCGATAGAAGATGAACGTTTCTATGTGCATAACGGAATAGATATCCAGGGTATCGTACGTGCGGCTTACAGAGCTATAAAGGACAGGCATCTCGGACAGGGTGCAAGTACGATAACGCAGCAGCTTTTAAAGAACGTCGTGTTCGTCAACTGGACGGAAGAAGAAAATAACATTGAAAAGATAAAGCGTAAGATACAGGAGCAGTATCTGGCGATCTCGCTTGAAAAACGAATGGATAAGGATGCCATTCTTACCAATTATCTTAATGCGATCAACTTAGGACAGAACACACTCGGTGTTCAGTCGGCAAGCTTAAGATATTTCGGGAAGAATGTATGGGATCTCAACATTTCCGAAGCGGCAGTTATAGCAGGTATCACTCAGAATCCTTACCAATTCAATCCGATCATTTTCCCCGATGCCAATCAGAGTAAAAGAGAAAAAGTATTGAAGAAAATGTTCGAACAGGGTTATATCACCGAAGCGGAATACAAAGAGGCTAAGGCCGACGATGTATACTCACGTATCAAGACCGTGAACGAAGTTCAGGGAGAATCGGCCATAACGACATACTTTGTCGATGCTTTGACGGAACAGGTCGAAGATGATCTTATAGCAGCGGGATATCCCGAAAACGAAGTATACAATATGATGTACAGCGGCGGTATCAAGATTCATTCGACCCTCGATCCCAAGATACAAAAGATCTGTGATGAGGAATTCGGTAACGAAGAAAACTATCCGACACAGAAATGGTTGTTGGATTACCGTCTTACCGTACAGAAGGCCGACGGAACGCTTGAGAATCATTCGAAAGAGATGTTCAGCGCATACTTTAAAGAGAATGTAAACAAGAATTACACTCTTCTTTACAAGACAAAAGAAGATGCTTATGCGGATATAGAGACATACAAGCAGGCAGTTCTGGAGCCCGGAGATGAAATATACGCAGAGAATGATGAAGACCTTTGGCTTACGGTACAGCCCCAGATATCATTTACCGTCATAGATCAGCATACCGGTCAGGTTAAAGCGATGATAGGCGGACGTGGAGAGAAGAACAGAAGCCGTTCGTTTAACCGTGCGACGCAGGCAACGAGACAGCCGGGTTCCTGCTTTAAGGTGCTTGCCGCTTTCGGTCCCGCGATCGATGCCGCAGGCTTTACACTCGCTACTACGATAAACGATGCCGAGTTCAATTATTATGACGGAACACCGGTATCGAACTGGTACGGCAAAGATACTTATTACGGTCTTTGCAACATAAGATACGGTGTTTATTGGTCACTGAACGTTGTGGCTGTAAAGACGATAACTATGATCACTCCGGAACTCGGATTTGAGTATCTTGAGAATCTCGGATTTACAACGATCTACAGACAGAAGAAAATGTCTGACGGTATCCATACCGATATCGGTCAGCCCCTGGCACTCGGCGGAATTACGGACGGTGTCATAAACCTTGAGATATGTGCCGCATATGCCACCATAGCAAACGGCGGAATGTATACGAAGCCCACTATGTATACGACCATCGAAGATGCGGACGGAAATATAATATACGACAACACTCATCCCGAGCAGCACAGAGTATTCAAGGAGACGACTTCGTTCCTTCTTACCAGTGCCATGAAAGATTGTGTCAGCAGAGGTACCGGTACGAATGCGAAATTTGCAGGAATGTCCATAGCGGGTAAGACCGGTACGACCTCCGATTCGAAAGACATATGGTTCTGTGCATATACGCCTTACTATACCGGCGCATGCTGGGTAGGATATGACACGCCTACATATTTAAGCGATCCCGAGTCAAGAGTGGGACAACTTATGTGGAAGGCCGTTATGCAGCGTGTTCACGAGGAACTGCCGGATATAGGATTTGACGTTCCTCCGGGAATAGTGACATGTACGGTCTGCAAGAAGTCGGGACTTCTTCCCAACGAGCTTTGTACGGATGTATATACGGAATATTTCGACAAAGACAACGTTCCCGAAGAGCATTGTAACGTGCACTTTGCGGGAAGAATATGTGCATACGATAACCTTCCGGCTACGGAAAGCTGTCCGTTCGCCTACGAAGGTGTCGCAGAAATGGTTCCTCCCGAAGATGAGTCATTGCTTCAGGGTTCCACGACGGTCAGCTCTACGCTCGATCCCTTGGCTGCCGCAACGACACATGTCGCAACATCCAACGGAGGATATTGCCAGCACAACGAAGCCTTCTTCTCGCAGCCAAACTGGGAAGAGATATATCAGCAGCAGCAACGTGAACTGGAAGCAAGAAACGAAGCGGCATGGCAGGCCGCACAGCAGGCCGAGCAGGAACAGCAGGGAGGACAACCCGCCGAGCAGCCTGCAGAACAACCGGCCGAGGGCAATTAATGAACGAACCCTATACGATATTAAAAGAGGGCGGAAGCGCGGAAACTGAGCTTAAGAAGTCTCGTTTCATAGCACATACGAAGCCCGTAAATACCGAGGAAGAGGCCAAAAGTTTTGTGTCGGAGATGAAAAAGCAATATTACGATGCAAGACACAATTGCTACGCTTACGTGATTGGCGCCTCCGGTGACACCGTCAAATACAGTGACGACGGAGAACCTGCACAGACCGGTGGTCTTCCGATATATAACGTACTTAAGGAGACAAAGATAAGAAACGCATGTATAGTGGTGACCAGATATTTTGGCGGGACACTGCTCGGTGCGGGACCTTTGGCAAGAATGTACGGCGATGCCGCAAAGCTTGGGCTTGAGGCATCCAAAACCGCCGTGATGAGTTACGGTATCACGGCAACCGTATCAAGCGATTATTCCGATTCGGAGAAGCTGAAACGTTTCTTTGAAAAAGAAGAGATCGAGGTAGTTGACATAAGATATTCCAACAATGTTGAAATAGATTTAAGATGCGGTTTTGATTCTTTTGACCGCATTAAAGAAAGTGTAATATCACTTACGGCTTCACGTTCCACGATAGAAAAGACAGGAGAAGATTACTTCATGTCTTAGGAATAGATGGTTTACATAACAATTTCGAAGGAGGTGATTTTTAAATGAAGAAGCGAACTAAGAGTTCATCTGACAACCCTCTCCCCGCCGCGGAGAACCAAAATCTTATTCATTATAAAAATCTAACCGAAACGGAGAAATTGCTATGGAAGAGATCAAAGAATTATTAGAGACCAAGCAGTACACCGGACTACGTCAGAAGCTGACGGAGTATAATGATGCGGATATCGCTGCCATATTGGAAGAGTTGTCACCTCAGGACATGATAAAGGTGTTCAGGATTCTTTCCAAGGACACCGCGGCAGACGTATTTGCATATCTCGATGTGGATAATCAGCAGAAGATCATCACTTCATTGTCCGATTCCGAAGCCGCAGGCATCATAAACGGTATGATGGCCGATGATGCTACGGACCTTTTTGAGGAGATGCCCGCAAACATTGTAAAAAGGCTTCTCGCAAACGTAAGCCCCGAGGCAAGGCGCGACATCAATCACCTTTTAAGATATCCCGAAGATTCCGCAGGTTCGATCATGACGGTCGAGTATGTTGACCTGAAAGAGAATCTGACCGTATCACAGGCTCTTGAGAGGATAAGAAAAGTCGGAGTAGATTCCGAGACCATCAACGTTTGTTACGTATTGGATGCGGGACGTCACCTCGTGGGTACAGCCGCATTAAGATATCTGCTTTTAAGCGATCCCGATGCGATAATCGGCGATATAATGCACGAGAATGTCATCTCGGTTAATACTCTTATGGACCAGGAAGCCGTAGCCAGACAGTTTAAAAAATACGACTTCACATCAATGCCGGTCGTAGACAATGAGAACCGCCTGGTCGGAATCATAACCGTCGACGATATCATGGATATCATGGAAGAAGAGGTTACCGAGGATATTGAAAAGATGAACGCTATCGTTCCTTCCGATAAGCCCTACATGAAGACGGGGGTTTTGGAGACATGGAAGAAACGTATACCGTGGCTTCTTTTGCTCATGGTTTCCGCAACATTCACAGGCAAGATAATACAGAAATATGAAGATGCTCTTAAGGCATGCGCTGTATTGACGGCATTTATCCCGATGCTCATGGATACGGGCGGTAACGCCGGAGGCCAGGCGAGCGCAACGATCATTCGTGGTCTTTCGCTTGAAGAGTTCGGCTTCAAAGATATCTTCAAAGTTGTCTGGAAGGAGATGCGTGTTGCTGTCGTTTGCGGCGCAACGCTTGCAGTTGCCAATTTCGTAAAGCTTCTTTTGATAGACAGAGTGACCGTATCCGTTGCTCTTGTTGTATGCATAACACTTGTGGCAGCCGTTATGATAGCCAAGTTTATCGGAAGCACGCTGCCGATCTTTGCAAAGAGGATCGGATTTGACCCGACTGTAGTCGCCAGCCCGTTCATCACAACGATCGTGGATGCGGTTTCGCTTATAGCTTATTTCGGTATTGCAACTGCGATACTTCATATTTAGAGGTACATTTGGATACTCGTTTAACAATCGAAGATAAAAGCGAGATACTCAGGTATCTCGGATACAGAGGCTCCGAAATCACGGACGGAGTGGAAAAGAGAATAGAGGCCTGCATGAATAAAGCCAATGAGGTAAGTAAGATCGGTTATTCATACAGGCTGTTTTCTGTTTCTTATGAAGAGAGCGGTGTCGTGGTACAAAACGCACTCATGACAATGCCGGGAAACAGTATAAAGAAACATCTCGCAGGCGCAAAAACTGTCGCCTTTATGTGCGTAACGCTGGGTCGTGCATTTGATGTAGAGGTCGAGGCGCAGATGGTTAAAGATCCCGCTTCGGGCGTTATATTGAACGCATGCGGAATAGCTTTGATAGAAAAAGCTGCGGATGAGCTGCAAAAGCTTATCGACGGCTCCCTTGAGGGAACACTTCATACCGGAGTGCGATTCAGCCCCGGATACGGAGATCTGCCTTTATCTTTGCAGGAAGATTTTTTAAGGATACTTAACGCAGAAAAATATGCGGGGATAAGGCTCAATTCAAGTTATCTTTGCAATCCCTCAAAAACGGTTACGGCGGTATGTGCGATAATCGATTAATTCATTTTTGATATAATTACAAAGGTTTTTTCGGAGGATCCGACTATGGACTATTTTGATAAGATACATATTCTTGACGGCGGTATGGGTACCGAACTGGTAAAGAAAAACGCTCCGATGGGTAAACTGCCGGAAGAGTTAAATATCACTCATCCCGAGATAGTAAAGGATGTACACAGATCGTATATCGAAGCCGGAGCCGATGTGATCTATACGTGTTCTTTCGGCGCCAATCCCTATAAATGCAAACATAGCGATCATTCTGTAGGAGAGATCGTAAAAGCATCGGTAAAGAATGCCAAAGAAGCCGTAAAAGAATCCGGCAAAGATGTGAGAGTAGCTCTTTCAATGGGCACGATCGGTGACATCTTAGAGCCTTTCGGCAATCTTAAATTCGATGATGCCTACGAAATGTATAAAGAGATGATGACTGCGGGCGAAGAAGCCGGAGCAGATATTCTGGTGCTTGAAACACAGACAGATCTTTTGGAAGTAAAGGCGGGAGTACTTGCGGCCAAAGAAAATACAAAACTCCCCGTTTGGGTAACGATGACCTTTGAACCAAACGGCAGAACCTTTACCGGTACGCTCGTTGAGTCCATGGCCATTACGCTTGAAAGCCTGGGTGTAGATGCGATCGGCGTAAACTGTTCTCTCGGCCCCAAGGAGCTGCTGCCGTTTGTAAAGAGAATGCGCGAAGTGTCATCACTTCCTTTGATAGTTAAACCTAACGCAGGCCTTCCCGATCCGAGGACAGGGGAATACGATCTTAGTGCCGAAGATTTTGCAAAAGACATGAAAGAGTTTGTAAATATCGGCGTTTCCATGCTCGGAGGCTGTTGCGGAACAACTCCCGAATATATAAGAGGATTAGTTGACATAACAAAAGGGCACAAGCCTGTAAAACCTAAAGAAAACAACCATTCTTACTTGTGTAGCTCACGTGAATATGTTGACATAACTAAAGTTCATGTTGTGGGCGAAAGAGTCAATCCGACCGGAAAGAAGGTATTCCAGCAGGCTCTTATCAATCATGACATAGACTACGTAAAGAATCAGGCTATTGAGCAGGTTGAAGCGGGCGCAAAGATACTTGACGTTAACGTGGGACTTCCCAAGATCGATGAAAAGGGTCTTATGGTTGAAGTCGTAAAAGAGCTTCAGGCTTTGATAGGCACGCCTCTTCAGATCGATTCGTCCGATCCCAAAGTTATCGAGGCAGCGTTAAGAGTTTACAACGGAAAAGCACTTGTAAACAGCGTTAACGGCGAAGATAAGGTGCTTGATACCATTCTTCCGATCGCTAAGAAGTACGGTGCTGCAGTCATCGGTCTTGCAATGAACGAGGGCGGTATTCCGAACGAATATGAAAAGCGTGTGGCAATAGCGGGACATATAGTTGAAAAATGCGCCGAATACGGCATAGGTCCCAAGGATATTTATATTGACTGTCTTACTCTTGCGGCCAGCGTTCAGCAAAAGGAAGTAAGAGATACTTTAAATGCCATAAGACTCGTAAAAGAAAAATACGGTGTACATACGGTGCTTGGTGTATCAAACATTTCTTTCGGTCTTCCGAAGCGCGAATATATCAACACTACATTCCTTACGCTCGCAATGGATGCGGGACTCGATCTTGCGATAATCAACCCCAACAACGCAGCCATGATGGGCGCCGTAGATGCATTCCTGGTGCTTGATAACGTTGATAAGGGCGCAATGGAATATGTAGACAAATATGCACAGATCGCGGCGCTTGAAAAGGCTCAGGGCATCACAAACAAGTCGGTAAGGCTTGTAAAGCCCGGCGAAGCAGCGGGAAGTGACGAAGCAGGCGGAACGATATTTGACCATATACTTAAAGGACTTAAAGATTCGGTCGCAAAAGATGCTGAAGAACTGTTAAAGACAAAGGCACCGCTTGATATAGTAAATGACGATCTCATACCCGCACTTGACAGAGTGGGAGAGGATTTTGAAAAGGGAAAGAGTTTTCTTCCTCAGCTTCTTGCAAGTGCCAGCGCTGCGGAAGCGGGATTTTCGGTCATTAAAGAGTATATGGCTCAAAACAAGACCGGAGAGACCATCTCCAAGGGCGAGATAGTGCTTGCCACCGTCAAAGGCGATGTACATGATATCGGAAAAAATATAGTTAAGACCATTCTTGAAAACTACGGCTTTACCGTGATCGATCTCGGAAAAGACGTTCCTCCCGAAAAGGTCGTGGAGGTAACGCGTGAAAGAAACATCAAGCTTGTGGGCCTTTCGGCACTCATGACCACTACGGTGGCTTCTATGGAAGAGACGATTAAGCAGCTGCATGCGGCCGGGCTCGACTGCAAGGTAATGGTCGGAGGAGCCGTACTTACCGAAGAATTCGCAATGCAGATAGGTGCGGATTTCTATTCAAAAGATGCAAAACAGTCAGCCGACATAGCAAAGAAATTTTTCGGTTGCGAAGGAGTTTAAAAACTATGACTGACAGAAGAAAAAGACAACTTCAAAGAGTTAAAAAGGCACATATATGGCCTTCTTTGGTGGGAATAGTATTCAAAGTTACCGTTCTGATTTTCGTTATGTACGGAGTTTTGGTAATATATCTCAACAACATTCTCGGAACACGTTTGGCGGATGCAAACAATAACGTCGTAAAAGCGATTGAAGCGATGGAAGCCACTACCGATATAAATTCGTACTCGTTGTTTTACCGATACGGTTATGTTACCAGTATAATTCCGGAAATAGACGGTTTCTGTAAATTGGATGACGATAAGAATGTTGTGGAATCCTTTGGACGCAATCGTATTGATTTTGCCGATCTCGATCTTTTTGAAACACTCACCATAGACGACATGAACGTAAAGATTTACATTCCGAAGGATACGGGCGCTTTTAAGTTCGAAAATGGTGTCTTAATGGTAGATGTGAACGATGCGTTAGAGCATTACGCAAGCCATATCGGTCCAACAACTGTTGTCGGGGACGATCTAATCGAGTTCTCGACAAAAAAGGATGTGATCCTTTCCACGGATCTTTGGTACGTGGTTGACAGTGGAACATCATCGGGAAAGGTTGCGGTAATGTACAGATACGCAGTGCTTGAGAGCGACCTTACTTATCTGATGTTGGCTTTAGTAATTTTGACACTTCTGTTTGTTGTTTTGCTGGTATTCCATTCTGTTTCCGTATTAAAAATTGTTGCGGCAAAAAGAAACATTTATAAGATACTTTTCTTCGATATGGAAACAGGCGGATTCAATGCGCCTCATTTCTATAAGAAGGCTAAAAAGTTATATAAGCGCATTAAGAGGGGAGTATCTCAATACGCCATAGTAAACATAAGGCTTGAAAAGTACAGATCCCTCATCGCCTGCTACGGAAAAGCTGCAATCGAAACCCTTATCGATATGCTCTATAAGATAATTTCCGAGAGCGCAGGTAAAAAGGAAGCATTTGCTCACATGGAAAGCGGTGATTTCGCCATGATGCTTGAGTTTGCTTCGGAGCAGGAACTTAACGAAAGACTTAAACTTTTGATGGAGCGACTTGAAAGCGCCGGAAACGGAAGCAGACTTTACTTCAATATGGGTGTCTGCAAAGTAATGGACTATAAAGGCGATCCCGAAGAGGTTTACAATCAGGCTTATCTTGCTCGCTCTGTGATAAATGATGAAAATGCCGATTCCATCAACTGGTTCTCGGAGAAGTTAAGAGAGCAGCAGATATGGGAGCGAAAAGTCGAAAATGATATGCAGGGCGCACTTGAGCGACATGAGTTTCAGATGTATCTGCAGCCCAAGTATACAACAAACGGAGAAAAAGTCGGAGGCGCGGAGGCACTGGTTCGCTGGATACATCCGACGGAAGGTTTTGTTCCTCCGGGAAAATTCATTCCCATATTCGAAAAGAACGGATTCATACTCCAGCTTGACGATTATATGATCAATGAAGTTGCCAGGTATCAGGCAAAGTGGATCTCGGAAGGAAAGAAAGTTGTTCCGATCTCGGTCAATGTATCGCGAGCACACTTCTTAAATGACAATCTGTCGGAGCACATAAGAAACATCATAGACAGCGATTGTGTTCCTC
>JAEEGG010015161.1_pt1 | contig 16208 bp, 10 predicted proteins | sample 9134161 | NCBI WGS metagenome assembly JAEEGG01 (sample SAMN16246543, study PRJNA631951) | gut metagenome | biome: gut microbiome; feature: rumen; material: CR-attached | host: Bos | place: Iran: Karaj | collected 2018-10
CCGGCGACACCGTCGAGGTGGAAGCCACGCTGACCTATCACCGCGCCAACATCTACATCTGCTCCGCCGTGCTGAGCGTGGGTGGCAAGATGTGCGTCAAGGGCGACCTTTCGTTCGCATTGCTGCCTGATACGAGAAACAAATAAATGAAACCATGGCTACGATTCAAGACAAGACAAAGGCATTGATTTCCTCCAAGCTCAAGATCGCTGAGAGTGAGATTACGAGAGACAAGAACTTTTTCAACGATTTGGGAGCCGATTCGCTTGACTTTGTGGAACTTTGCGTACTTTTGGATCGTGAATTCAACATCAAACTCAGCGAGGAGGACACAGCCAAGGTCCAAACCGTTGGAGATCTGTATGAACTCATAGAGAAAAACCTGAAAACACAATCAAACAAATAGAAAAATGGGACTTTTAGACAATAAAGTGGCTCTGATTACGGGAGCCGGTCGTGGCATCGGCAAGGCCATCGCCTTGCGTTTTGCCCAGGAAGGCTGCAACATCGCCTTCACCGATATCGCCCTCAACGAGGTCGTCTTGGAAACGGAAAAGGAACTGCAAGCCCTTGGCGTCAAGGTGAAGGCTTATGCCTCCAACGCCGCCAATTTCGAGGAGACGCATCAGGTCGTTGACGAAATCGTCAAGGACTTCGGCCGTATCGACATTCTCGTCAACAACGCTGGTATCACCAAGGACACCGCCCTCAAGCGCATGACCGAGGAGCAGTGGGATGCCGTCATCAACGTGAACCTCAAGTCGGTGTTCAACTTCACCAAAGCCGTGCAACCCGTCATGTGGAAACAGGCCGGTGGCAGCGTCATCAACATGAGTTCGGTGGTGGGCGTTTCGGGCAATGCCAACCAGTGCAACTACAGCGCCTCGAAGGCCGGTATTATCGGCTTTACGAAGAGCGCGGCCAAGGAGATGGGTGTGCGCAACATCCGCCACAACTCCATCGCTCCTGGCTTCATCATCACCGCTATGACCAATGCCCTTCCCGAGGATGTCCGCAAGCAATGGGAAAGCCTGATTCCGCTGCGTCGTGGGGGCACGCCCGAGGATGTGGCCAATGTCGCCCTTTTCCTCGCCTCCGACCTTAGCTCGTATGTCACGGGACAGGTCATCCACTGCTGTGGAGGAATGAATTGCTAAGAAATTGGTTTTGAAAACGATAGCAGAAGAGAAGCCTCGCCGATTGGCGGGGCTTCTCTAGTTTATTTATAGAAAAGATTAGACAAAAACATCCTCACTATCACATTGGTAAAAAAAATACTATAATTTTGCCCAATAAAACTGAATCATTATGAAGCGTATCGTAATCCAGTTGTCTGAATTAAGTTATGAAAACTGGAACTGTATTTATCGTTTTATTGAAAGGTGTCTTGGCGATGCACAATACAACGAATCGGATTTTATTACTATGAAAAACAATGGCATTGATATTGGTATTGATGATAATCCAATTAATCGTGATGTGTGCTCTATATCTGAAGAAGGGATAAAAGAGTTCCAATATGAAACATTGCCAGAGAAAGGGGATTATGTTTTCAATATCATATATGTAAAATTGGACGAAAGGGAAGAATTCTCGGACTTCACTCGTTTTTTCCTTTTGAAAAAGAAATATGCAGAACGGTTAACTTTAGGAATAAATTTGGATGTTTTTGAGAACGATGAATCATTTAACAAATACAAATTTCAACTTGGCATCTTTTTATTTTTCATAAAAAACAAGCCGCCTCGAATAGGGCATAACAGCTTATATCTTATTAGTAAAAAAAATGGGGAGTTGGAAGCAGCATCCATTCCATATAAGAAAGAAGGAACAAAAACTAATTACAACATTGCGAGTCCTTTTTTGTTTCCTTTGATTCCAATCAACAGAAACACTTTTAGTATCTTTGAAAAAACGGAAATTCATAATCATGAGATAGGTGTCTACATCAAGTATTCACTTAATAATATTAGAAAAAGGATAGAGAAAGACAAAAGAAAACCCGTTGAGTTAGAAGGGTGCCATACTTTATTTGAAAAATGGCTGGTATCATCATTCTATCTTTCTCTTGACGATAAAAATGCAGATAGGTTTGATGAGTGGAAACCTGTACTGCTTGAATACTGCCAAAATATTTTCGAACTGACACAAAACATTCTTTATCACACCGAAGAAAAGCAAGGCTTGATATACATAGTTGTTAATAAAAAAGAAAAGGTTTCAAAAGCGATACAATCCTATGTTCCTAACTTTGAGGATTATGATAGAAGTACCCGTTTTTTAGAATTTGGAATATATGACTATGGTGACAAAGGTATAGTAAGAACTTTCTGCGAAAAAGAGAATCTTCTTTGTGAGAATTATAGATTAAGAGATTTCTTTATATCAGATAATCTAACTAAACTCTATAAAAGCCATAATTCTGAACATCTTGGTATAAGATCTTTTACAAATTCTATAAAAGAGCATAAAGGTTATTTTAGAGTGGAGACCAACGCTCCAAATAATGCAAAGGAATTTGTTGAAAAATCGAACGATAGTGTGCTAAAAGACTCATCAGATATTAAGAATGTATACGGAACACATTACGATGTGGTAATTCCTATAATTATCTCCGAAAAACCATGGGTATCAACTTCACGTAACAGCCTTCGTGATAAATTTAAGGAGTATGAGATGAAACTTCCAATGTACCCTAAAAGACAATCAGAAGTTTTGAAAGAACTTTCCATGTGTACATTCGAAGACAAAGAGGAACAAGAAAAAAAGATTGAAAAAGCGGCGAAGGACTTAATGGTCGAAGTTTTAAAGAAAACCAATGTCAATGGGATTGCCATCGACATGGAATCAATAGACCTAAACCAAAATATCCTATACAAAATAATTGATAATCTGATCAAAAACACCATTATACAAAAAGCAATAGACGATAGTTTTTTATTCATTCTAGTAAACTTAAAAAACGAAATTATAGATAAGGTGTGTGAGCATTATGATACAGAAATTAGTCTATTTCCAACAGACGAGCATCATTTCCCTATTGTCTTAATAGGCAAACAATGGGAAATTCAAATATTGTATGGAATCAAAAGAGAAGAGTTGTTATATGTTAACAGAAGGGTACACTCTATGTTTTTATCTAGAGATCATTTTGGTCAAGTTAGTTTGTCTGATAATAATCTCACTATATCAGAAAAAAACAAAGCGGAAAAATTTGTTTTGCCGTATGATTTAATGATTGATGATAAAAACAGTGAAACTCTATTCGTTTCATTCATAAATAAGGCTTTGGACACTCCGATTGAAAACGATGGCCATGCAGTGGGTTGTAAAATCAATTTCCCAACCAAAATTGGCAGCAAACTTTATATTGAGAATTACTACGAGGCCGATTTTCTTTTTCACAACAATTTTTTTACTGATAGATTTGCGTATTTCATAGCAAAAGAAATAGTGGGAAAGATTCATGATAATAATGCTGACTTCATCGGGAAAAAACTAGTTTTGATTGGTTATAATCCTTATTCAGCACCTTTAGCAGAACGAGTAAAAGAATATGTCAATGATTGTTTTGTTGGTAATATGGTCACAGACATTGTCATTGCCACACAAAAAGATAGGGATAATGATCTTGTATTTAAGATGTCAGAAAAGCAAGCTTTAGCTTTCCTAAATAAAAAAGAAAAATACAGTTTTATCACAATTGTTCCCATTGCTTCTACTTTGTCTACCACGGATAAAATCATTGCTTTATTTAACAAAAAACTAGAAGATTTCATTAGGAATTACCAAGAAAGTATTTTGCTATTCCCCACTCCGACAAAAATGCCTAAAATAAAGTTTGTATATAATCATGTTACAATTCTGGTTCGTGATAAAATAGGAAAATCACCTACAACAAATGAAAAAGACAGAAAATGGACGAGTATTCGAAATCATACAATTAACACTACCTATCAATGTGTGAATAAAAAAAATGGAGGCCTGAAAGTAGATTTTCTGATTCAAAAAACAGGCGGATGGCATAACCTCATCAACTCAGATACCTTTCCGAGAAACTGGTGGGAAGAAAAATACATAAATCAAACTAAAAATGCATCAATTAATACTAAAGAGATGCATGGGGTCCCTGTTGCAGCTCTACCAAATCAGGAAGAGATGAGAGCTGAAATTACTTTGCAAGAAAAAAGCGAGATAGGAATTAAAGAAAACGATATATTAAAGAAGTATTATGATCTCTCCGAGAAGAAGCTGAAGGAGATGTGTGATTACATTTGTTTCGGCCACCTCAAACACGGCGAAAGCCATCATAGATATTATTTTGAGATTGAGCGATTAATAGATTCTTATAATAAGAAACAAACACATACAAATACGCCAAAATCCAAATCGCATTCAGAACAAACATTTCAAAAGCTGAATAATTGGCTACTTTATGTAAAAGGGCGAATCGAACAATTCAGCCAAAATGTTATGAATATAATTATTACTCCAGATTATGATCACGAGTCGTGTTTTGTTAGCACTATTAACGAAAAAGTGTTTAATAACAATGCTTTTGTCGTCTATCTTAACATCAATGGTTTTCTGCAAGATAGTATAATTAAATTGAGCTATCTTAAAGAATGGCACAAACATCAAAAATCACATTATTTCTTTGTAGATCAAGCTTTGCACACAGGAAGCACTTACCAAAAAACAAGAAGTTGCATGGCTTCTATTTTATCCGATCATAGTTTTTGTTTTGATGGTGTTGTTACGATGATAAATAGATTATCCAAAAATAAATACGAAGAGATTCTGCAGAGCCTAAAAATGCAAATTATGTTTTCGTACCTGCATTTCTTTGTGTTGCCAAGCAAAGAAATGGGAAAAGAATGTAGTTTGTGTGGTTTAAAAGATTACTATGAAAACCTAATGGAATACTCTGCCATTGAAGATTGTCGCAGAGAGATTGATAGAAATAGAATAAAATTTGAGATAAAAGAGCTTAGCCATTATCTTGTTGAAAAATCTGAAAAAAAGAATGGGAATAATAGAAAGGACAAGAAGTTACAAAAAGTATCGGAAAATAATAGATATTGGTTGAGAATGATTTGGCGCCATCGGCTTTTTTTTGAACTTACAAAATCCTGTGCCGTTGGTAACTTTGAAAAAGACTTTGATGAACTCTATCGAAATTGTACTACTTTAGACGATAAAATATCGTTTCTCAAAGCCATCACATTCCCTCCCTTATCCCAGTATGTTAAAATTCGGGCATATGCACATCGGTTGCAACTGGAAAAGTTACACGATTTGTTTATGAAGTCACAACCTGATTTTGACGACTTGTGTTTTCTTTTGGTCTTGCTAAAACATTTGTCCGTTTTGGGATCTAATTCCCTCGTAAGGCGTGAGGTTATTATAAATTCATGGAAACTCTATTGTTATGTTGTTGAACACTATAAAGAAAGGTGTCGAGATAATAATATTGAAAATACCTTTATCTCCAAATTAGTTTTTTATATAAAAAATGCAACCTATAAAGACGAGGCCAAATCGTTGTGGCTTGGAGAGCTCTTAAGAAAGGGGAAGAAAGAAATGAATCCCAATATCTTTGGACCCGAGTATAAAGTCCATAAGACAAAATTATACAACCCATTGTGGTATTATTACGATAGGTCTGACTTTAATTATAAAGTTTTACCATACATATTCTATGACAATACGACCATTACTCGAAAAACATTAGAAAACTTTGAGTCCGCCCTTGAAAAAGACAATTCTTTGAATGAATTAATAAAGGATAAAGATGGAGAATTAAGATCCTTCACAAATGTTTTAGGATACATTGATGTTATTGTTGGGAAATATAAAAAGAAGGTTGACCAAGAATACTATTATTCCTGGTTTAGGCATTTCCTGGATGAAAATTGTAATACCCCTGACGATATTCCACTCATGAAAAAATTCGTTTTTGTTTTATATGAAAGACTATTTTTGAAAAATCTGGTGGATTCTGACACACAAAATGCTAAGCCATTTGACCAAAATGCGAAAGATTTACTTGAAGTGGGGATGACAGTTATGGATGCTCCCGCTGCTTTCATTTCAATAAAAGATGAAAAAACTAATCAAAACTACATTTTGGCTAGTATTAATATCCAATTAGATGAGAATGAATTTGACAATTGTTTTGCCAAGAGACTGTTATATGAAGAAGTAGACGAAGAAAAAGGGAAAACTTTCGTAATAAAAAAAATCATTTTAGATAGAGGAGAACGACTTCTCGGTTCGGGAAAATTCAACAGAGCCACCTATCTAATGCTTAATAGAACGACAAACATATTCAATGCCCCATCAAAAAGGTCCCCTGTCGGTGTAGTTACCTTCTTGTACGAAGATAAGGGTTTGAGGGAAACACAAGAAAAACTGAAAAAAGCACAAGATAATGAGGAAGAAAAGAAAGCAGGTGCTGAAATCATCGGCACACATGATAGTTTTATAAAAAATGCCCAAGAATCGGGCAGGTTGCTTTTGCTAATCAAACCTGAAATGGATAATTATGTAGAACATGTTGCAAAAGAACAAGATTTTGAAATTTGGAAAGAAAAAAAAGAAAAAACCGATGATTTCATTAGAGTCAATTTAGAAAACAATCATCAATTGTATTTTGGAAAATGGAGTTTTGGTGAAGTATTTAATGAAAAAGAATGCGAGAAAGACCGAAAAATGAAAGCTTTATGTTGGTTTATGCTTTCAGATTCCATCATAAAGCATTATTATGCTGAATTATTGCAATATGCGAGAATATCCTTATCCGCTGCGGAAATTAATGATAATGGTTTCCAATTATCGGAATTGTTCGATGAAAAATTTATTCATTTACTCAATTCATTATATAAATACAAATGGGAAGGGACGAATTTTGCTCCTACTGATTTCAAGAAACCGGATTGTGCTGAAACAAAGCAACTTAACATGTTGATTTATGGAAATATACCAATTTTTCAATCTTTTATCATTCAATGTATCAATAATGCTTTTAACGCTCAACCTGATTTTTACGATAGCCTATGGAGGGTCGATTTGAAAGCCTATGAGAAAGATTCATATACTGGAATTATTGAAGTAATCAACTATTTCGAAATTAACAACAACGAAGAACGTTTGGATTGGATAGAGAAGAAAAAAAAGTTTATAGAAAAATATGACAATGGTATAACAGACAGGTTATCTGTGGATGGAATAAGAAACTATAGGTTTACTTTAATCTCATTGATAAAATATTTACAGGCAATAAATAATCATTATCCGGAATCTGGATTAAAATACGATTGCAAATTCATATATAATCTTGATAGAAAGCCATATAGTTTTAGTACAATATTAGAGTTTAATTCAAAAACACAATTATTATGAAAAACAAGATTTTAATTATCGATGATGAAATCGGGAAAAAAGAGTCATCAATTCAAGCTATTTGCACAAGACTTATTAACGAAGGTTATGGGATTATTCCATGTAAGAGCTTTGATTATTCCAAAAAAATCAAAACATTAATAGAAAATAACTATCGAGATTTACGATTGATAGTTTGTGACTTGGTCGACCAAAAAACCGGGACCTCAAAAGGTTGGGAAGTAATTGACTCAATAAAGAGCGATAAAAATAAAATTGAAGGGAACGAGTGGTATACCATGTATTTACCCATAGTGGTTGTAACGCAAGCACAAGAAAAAGATTATACAGGAGGACGAGACGTGTTTAGGAAAGAGCATGTTGCCTTATTTGGGAAAAATGTGTCTGAAGTTTTTTATGGTTGCATCAATGTTTTAGTAAATATGTTTGATACAATTTGCCAAGAAAAAATGAGACACAAGGTAGCCATTTCTTACACATGGTATGATAAACAAACAAACGACAACCATCAGCCTTTTGTAGAGTATGTTGCTCATAGTCTTTTTGAAAGATACAAAAAAGAAAATGTATTCTATGATAATACTAAAATAAGCGAAACGGCTGGTTCATATATTGATGATCTCCCAGAACGGGTGTATAATAAAGGATGTGATTTGGTATTGATATTTCTTTCAAACAATTATGCAATAAGTGGATGGACAGAGAAGGAATGGGAACAAACAAAGCTAAGAGAAGATAAGAAGTTCTTGTTTGTTGCTATTGATGATTTGGACAAGTTTGCAGTAGCAAAGAACTTGTTTCCAGACGAATGGAAGAATGAAATCACCAATGATCAAGATGAAGAAAAGAAAAAAGCTTTCTTTAATAAATATATACCTTTGTATTTCGATTGTCATGAAAACAAGGAAATCTTTGAATCAAGTAGAAAAGTCAATAAGGTAGAAGAACATAATAAAGCCATTAAATCGATAGAACCAATTATTGAAGAAATTATTAGAAATATAGATAAAAGGATTAAAGATTAAGAAAGGGGCCGCTTCTTATTGAACGCCTCCAGCACCTTCATGGAGTAGGTCTTGGAAACAGGCACAGAGCCCCTGCCTTCGCGTTCGAAGTCGATGACGAAGCCATCGGCCTCGTTGTGCAAGACACTTACTCTTTTTGCTGGAAGGACGCTCCTCAAAACAACTGATCCAACGTGACCACTTGCTGAAAAGAGCCGCTATGGTAGCCGTATTTTAGCCCGAAAGTGGTGACAAGTGTCATCTGTAGGCTTTGCTTGCGATTCATGTGGCCTAACATCCATTGCAGGCGATGGCGCAGTTTCTTCTCATAGTCGTTATCGACTTCAAACTCACTGCCTACAAACTTCATCTCGCAGAGATTCAACACATTGTCTTTTCTGTCGATGAGCAGGTCAATCTGCATTCCCTCGGTTTCGCCGTCGCCTTTCACCACGAAGGCGGACTGCCTTGAGGAAACCCCAAGGATGTCAAGTGCCTTTTTGATTTGGCTGATGTGAGAGAAGCACAATTCCTCGAAAGCGATGCCTCGCCATGCGCTAACAGTTTGAGAAGCAACATTGTGCATCCAAAAATTAGGGTCGATTTCGGTCTGTCCTTGCACAAATCTCTGGTGAAACAGGCAGAATGGGTCGGTGAGTTTGTAATGTAAATCCCGCTTGCCCTTGCCAAAGGGAACGTATGATTTGATGAAGTCGCTGACTTCCAAGGCTTTCAAGAGTTTTGTAACGGCTCCTCCATCGTCCAATCCTGTTTTGATGAGGATTTCTTGCCGTGTGAACCCCGAATGTCGTGTTCCTAACAGTTGCACGATGCTCTTCATTTGCTCGGGATTGGTGAACACCGAAGCAAAAAGGCGGTCGTATTCGTCGCGCAGTTTGGCTCCCTCGGCAAAAAACATTCGGTCGATGTTTTGGGCGAGGCTCAGGCCTTTTCTCATGTAATCAAGATAATAGGGAATGCCGCCAACCACCATATAGGCTTGCGCAATGTCGTAGCGCGATAGTGTGATGCCCTTGCTTTGGAAAAAACGCTCACATTCGCCGAGGGTGAACGGGTCGAGTTTTATTCGGCTGGTGAGGCGCCCGTAAAGTCCTCCATAGTTGTTGATGAGTTTGTCGGTCATCCACGAAGTGGCAGAGCCACACACCACTAACATCATATTGTCGCGGTGGTAAGCCCAGCCGTTCCAAAAGGCCTCCAATGCGGTAATGAAGCCCGACCGAGGCGTGTCCATCCAAGGAAGTTCGTCCAAAAAGACCACCTGCCGCGAACCATCGTCGATACTCTGGAGATACATCTCCAACATGAAAAACGCCTCAAGCCACGAGGTAGGACAATTGCTCTTTTTCATGCCTTGCAACTGGAGCGACAAATAGAAATGCCTCAGTTGTTCCTTGAGTCCGTTCTTGTGGTTTTGCTCATCCACTGGCGAAAGACCTGAATGGCGAAAAGTGATTTTGTCCTTCAAAGCCTCGTCGATGAGATAAGTCTTTCCCACGCGCCGCCGACCATAAACGGCAATGAATTCGGGCCTGCCGCTGTCGTAGCGTTCATTCATTTCACGAATTTCTTCTCCTCTACCTACCATTTTTCTTGAAAAGTTGTTTTATTTTTCTGCAAAGATATAATAAATATCAATTGCAGAAAAATAAAACGATGTTTTTGATTGAAATTTTTCTAGAATCAGAATTTTTTATTTCTTGTTGAACGCCTCCAAAACTTTTGCCGAATAGGTCTTGGAAACTGGTATTGATTCTAGACCTTCACGCTCGAAGTCGATGACGAAACCATCGGCCTCGTTGTGGAGCACGCTCACCTTCTTGATGTTGACGATATAAGAGCGGTGGCAGCGCATCAACGAGCTGGAACCCAAGCAGTTGTCGGCAATGGTTTGCATCTTGCAACGGAGCAAATAGCTTGCAATGGCACCGCTGCGTTGGTAGAACACATTGATATAGTTGTCCTCGGCCTTGATGTAATAGAGGTTGTCGAGCTTGACGGATAATTTCAAGTTGCCGTTGTTGTCCATCAGGTTGATGATTTCGGTATGCTCGGGCATCACCTCGTCGTCCGACTCCACCGTGTCGCTTTTGGTAAGCATTAGGCGTTGCCGCGTGTCTTTCAGCAAGATAGATAATACGGTAACTGTGTAAGGTACACCCAAGGCGACAAAAGTGATGAGGACGCTCTTCGCATAGAGATAACCAAAGCTGTGGTCGGTGGCATGAATCTCGAAATAGGAAATCAGGGAGTGGCACACTGCGATAATCATGATTTCGAGGAAAAGCCAAAGAAGATAGAGCCCAAAGGGGAAATGTCGGCTTTTGCGCACGACCCAGTTCATCAGCATACGGCTGAGGGCCAGGAACAACATGCCGGAACCTACAAATGCCGCCGTGATGAAGAAATAGTTTCCGCGCCCGACTTGGAACCATGCCGTTTCCGAAAACGGGACGTATGCCGTCAGAAACACCAGCGCAAACAAGGTCGAAATGACGACATTGAGCACTTGGCTGACAGGTTCAGTCAGACACTCAGGTGTTTGCGTTATCAGGCGTTTTGGAAATCTCATGGCGTAGCTTTCAAAAGTGCGGCAAAGATACGAAAACTTGTCAAATCGCCAAATCCTTCAAGACCTCCCAGACAAGGTTGCTTTCAAAGCCTTTTTGCATGGCATAGGCGGCCAGTTTGCGCTTTTTTTCGAAGTCGGAATCGGCTTTTATGACCTTGGATTTGGTCTTTAGGATGTCAATGAGTCTTTGGCGATAGACCTCTTCATCGGTCTGGCCTAGGGCGTTGTCGATGAGCTCCTTGTCAATGCCTTTCTGGATGAGATGGAAACGGATTTTGTTCATGCCCCAGCCGCTTTGGTTGACCTTGCCACGAACAAAACTCTTGGCAAACCGCTCATCATTGACAAAACGGTTATCCAACAGATAATCAAGGATTTTCGTCTTTTCCTCTTCGGGAATGTCGAAGGTTTTCAGTTTATCTCGGACATCCTTCACACAGCGTTCCTGATAGGCGCAATATTTGGCCATTTTATCAAGAACTTGGTCCGGAGTGAGCGGCTTGGCAGGTGCTTTCGGCATCAGCAGTCGATTTTGAGGTCGCCTTCCTTAATCCAACCTATCTTTCTCAGAATCAGTCCGAAGAGCCATGTGAGTACGGCAGGCAGCACAAAGCAAACTAATCCCATGCCAATCCACATGTTGGCACCACCTTCTGGCATGGCTGTGTAGATGCCGATGGGTCCTACGAGGCCGCAGGTGCCCATACCGGAGCCAATGGGGATGTTCTCCAGATGGAAGATGCAGGTCGAGATGGGACCAGTGATGGCGGCGGTGAGCAAAACGGGAATCCAAATGCGTGGGTTCTTTACGATGTTGCCCATTTGCAGCATGGAGGTGCCTAAGCCTTGTGCTACAAGTCCGCCCCAGCGATTTTCCCTGAAACTCAACACCGCAAAGCCAATCATTTGGGCACAACAACCTGCTGTGGCCGCGCCTCCTGCGATGCCGCCCAAACCGATGGCAAGGCAGATGGCCGCTGAACTGATGGGCAGGGTGAGCACCGAGCCAATGACCACCGAGACGATGATGCCCATGAGGAAGGGCTGCATCTGTGTGGCGTTCTCGATGAAGGTCCCGAGGGCGGTCATCACCTTTTGGATGGGTGCGCCGGCGAGATAGGCCATCAGTACACCGCTGATGATGACCACGGCGGGGGTGACGAGGATGTCGACTTGGGTCTCTTTATAGACCATCTTGCCCAACTCAATGGCCACGATGACGGCGACATAGGCACCCATCGGGCCACCCAATTCGTTGCCTGCGATGCCGACAGCGATGGCACTGAACAGCACCAAACCCTCGCAGCCGAGCTTGTAGGCGATGGCTACGGCGATGGCGGCTCCCGTGGCAGCCTTGGCATATTTGGCGATGGTTTCGAAGGCCTCAATGCCCGTCTTGTCGCCCAAGGTCTGGAAGATGGTGCCGATGAGCAGCGAGGCGAACAAACCTAAGGCCATAGCGCCAAGAGCGTCGACAAAATAGGCCTTCCAGGTCATGTCGACGCCCTTGCGCTGTAGAAATGATTTGAATTTGCTCATGATAAGCGTCGGCGTTTCGACGAGTTCAACGACCTTAGCTTTTGCAGGTCCCTGAGCCTGTCGAAGGGCCGTACATTTGATTAAAACTCAATGCCTTGGATACCGTTTTCCTTCATCAGGTCGGCCAGTTTGGTGTCGTTGTCGTCAACGGCGGCGAGGCAGTTGGTGACAACGCGGACTTGTTTGGCGGGATAGAAGGCAATCAGGTCTTTGACAGTTTCATAAACGCAGTAGTCAGTAGCGATGCCGCAAACATCGATACCTTCAAAGTGTTCGAATTCTTCGATGGTCCTGCGCAACTTCTCGCCACTATGCTCGTTTTGGAAGATGCTAAACTCTTCCTTGTCGGCGAGGTCGCCCTTTTGCATGTAGTGAATATCTGAGATGTTTTGGGTCAGAGAGTTCAGCACTTCCTGAAGGGCGGGATAGACGTTCATGCCTTCGGTGCCTTGCACACAGTGAGGTGGAAATATGCCACCTTGTTCAACGAAGGAGCAGTGGTTGGCGGGGTGGGCGTCTTGTGTGACGATGATCCAGCCGTAGTTCTTCCACGCACCATCAGCGAGAGCTTTGGCGAGGTATTCCATGGAAGCAGGACCTTTTTTGGTAGCTAAGCTACCTGTGGTGAAGTCGATTTGTGGGTCGACGATGATGAGTAAACGGTTGGGAAGCTTGACTTCCTCAACAACGGTTTCAGCAGCTTTTTCTTTAGCCTCTTCTTCATTCTGTTTTTTGTTGTTGCAGCCTGCAAAAGCAAGGGCAGCGATGAGCACGATGGCTCCGATGAGATTTCTCTTCATGATGTTTGATTTATGTTGTTTACAATTTGCGGCAAAAGTAATGAAAATAATTATTTAAAAAGCTTTTTAATCCATTCTGGATGTCCAATTCTTCGTAATGCGCTTTTCACCCACTCGCGGTTTTCGGGTTTGTACCAGAAGAAGAAGCGTTGTTGGGCAAGTTTTTCCTCTTTGGTCTTGGCGCAAAAGACGGGTTCCAAAGTGTAGGGGTCAAAGCCAGAATAATAGATTTCGGTGGCCAAAGTCATGGGCGTGGGGGTGAAGTCTTGCACTTGCTCCAAATGGTAGCCTAATTCCTTGGTTCTCACGGCTAGTTCGGCCATGTCCTCAAGGTAACAATCGGGATGCGAGGAGATGAAATAGGGGATGAGTTGCTGGTTGAGATGCTCCTTTTCGTTGATGGCATCGAACTTTTTCTTCAACTTGACGAACATGTCAAACTTGGGTTTGCGCATGAGCTTCAGCACGGCATCGCTGGTATGCTCGGGAGCCACTTTCAGCCTTCCGCTGACATGTCGCGTGACCAGTTGGTGGAAGTATTCATCGTAGCCCATGGCCTTGTTTTCCTCGGGTGTGCTGTCGTGCAGGAAAAGATCGTAGCGTATGCCCGATCCGATAGTGGCTTTCTTCACTTTCGGGTTTTTGTCCACTTCTTGATAGATTTCGATGAGCGGATGGTGGTCGGTGTTTAGATTTTTGCAAACGCTTGGTTGTAAGCAAGTTGGTCGGACACATTTCTCGCAGAGGCGTTCGTCTTTGCCTTTCATGCGGTACATGTTGGCTGACGGACCGCCCAAGTCGCTGATGTAGCCCTTGAAGTCCTCCATCTCGGTCACTTTTTCCACCTCTTTTAAAATGGATTCCTTGCTTCGCGAGGCCACGAATTTGCCCTGGTGTGCCGAAATGGTGCAGAAGGCACAGCCGCCGAAGCAACCACGGTGCAAGTTCACCGAGTGTCGTATCATCTCGTAGGCGGGAATGATACCGCGTTTGGCGTATTTCGGATGCGGTAGGCGAGTATATGGCAAATCAAATGATGCATCAATCTGCTCTTCAGTGAAAGTCGGCAAAGGCGGATTGATAATGAGTTGCTGATTACCAACTTCTTGTATCAACCTTGCCGCATGTTTCTTGTTGGATTCCTCCTCGATATGTCTGAAGTTGGAGGCGTATTTCTTCTTGTCTTTCAAGCAAACCTCGTGCGAAACGAGTTCGATGGTCTCGCCGTCGAAGTCGGGGAGAGGTTGCTTTTTGTCTTGCAGGAAAAAGGTCTGCCGGATGTCGGTCAGTTCGCTGACTTTCTTGCCGTTTTGAATGGCTTTGGCGATTTCCACCATGGTGAGTTCGCCCATGCCGTATACGCCAATGTCGGCCTTGCAGTCGACCAAGATGCTGGGCTTCAGGCAGTCGTCCCAGTAGTCGTAGTGCGTTACGCGCCTTAACGAGGCCTCAATGCCACCGATAACGATGGGCACATCAGGGTAGAGTTGTTTGAGGATGTTACAGTAAACCACTGTGGCGCGGTCGGGACGGAAGCCTACTTCGCCGCCAGGGGTGTAGGCATCGTTGCTTCTCAACCTTTTGTTGGCGGTGTAGTGGTTCACCATCGAGTCCATGCAACCTGCCGAGACGCCGAAATAGATTCTCGGCTTGCCGAACTTCTTGAAGTCGCGCAGGTCATCCCTCCAGTTGGGCTGTGGGATGAGAGCCACGCGGAAGCCGTTATGTTCCAAAACCCTTCCAATAACAGCCGCCCCAAACGCAGGATGGTCGACATAGGCGTCGCCAGTGATGAAGACAATGTCCACCTCGTCCCAACCGCGCAGGTCAGTCTCTTTTTTTGTTATGGGGAGCCAGTCGAGGAGGGTCATTCTGCGAATTTTTTGCAAAGATAATTATTTATTGAAAACCCTTCTTTATCTCAAAAAGATTTCCGACCTTTGCAGCCGCAAAAATCGAAGTGAGTTTATTATTTAAAGAATTATAAATCAAACATTTATGAAAAAATTTAACGACATAATGAAGGAAATCGGCCAGGCTTTGGTCAGCAAAAAGTTCTGGGTCGAACTGCTGATTATGACTTTCGGCATGTTTATGACAGGTGTTTGCGTGTATTATTTCCTCGTTCCCAGCAAGCTGATTGTGGGCTCCATCTCGGGTCTCTCCATCGTGCTGACCAATATTTTCAATGGAATGGGCATCAACATCGGCCTTCCTATGATGATTACCATCATCAACGCTATCTTGTTGATCCTTGCCTACATCCTCATTGGTAAAGAATTCGGACTCAAAACGGTCTATTGCGCCTTGATTCTCGGTCCCATGACCAAGTTCTGCGAATGGCTTTATCCATGGCAAAACTTTGCCACCCCCAACGATTACCTTGTAAATATGGGTGTTGCTCCAGACCAGGCTTTTTCGGTGATGGGTAACCCTTGGTTTGACCTGCTCTGTTGTGTTATCATCCTCAGTGCGGCCCAAACGCTGATGTTCTCCATCAACGCTTCCACGGGTGGCCTTGACATTTTGGCCAAAATCGTCAACAAGTACCTGCATTTCGACATCGGTAAGTCGGTGAGCGTGGCGGGTGCCATTATCTGCCTTACGGCTTTCGCCATCAATCCTTTCCAGATGGTCGTTATCGGCCTCATCGCCACATGGATCAACGGCCTAGTGGTGAATATGTTCACGGCCAACCTCAACCAACGTAAACGCGTCTGCATCGTCTCGAAGGACTACGACCGCATCCGCCATTACATCATCGACGACCTCCATCGTGGCTGCACTCTTTATGAAGTCATCGGAGGCTACACCAACGAAAAGTCAATCGAGTTGGAGTCCTTGCTTACCAATGATGAGTTCTCGAAG
>JAEEGG010015162.1_pt1 | contig 16208 bp, 17 predicted proteins | sample 9134161 | NCBI WGS metagenome assembly JAEEGG01 (sample SAMN16246543, study PRJNA631951) | gut metagenome | biome: gut microbiome; feature: rumen; material: CR-attached | host: Bos | place: Iran: Karaj | collected 2018-10
TCGCCATACAATCGATGCCGCTATTGTGGGTTATACCACAGGCGACAAGGGTGTGCGCGATTTGATGATGGCTGTTCGCAGAGAAGACGGCCTCTTTCAAGTGTTTGCTGTAGGATCAGGTGGATTGTCCGATGAGGCCCGTCTCAGTTTGCTCAATCGTCTCAGTCAGCAGCATGTCGAGTCGCAGTACATCCTTTCCGATTCGCGAGGCATCGCCTATCAGATGGTAAAACCTGAGAGTGTCTTTGAACTCAGTGTCATCGAACTGGTGGCCAAAGGCAACGACGACAAGGTACGCACCAATGCTCTACTCACCTTCGACGATCAACAAGGTTGGATCATGAATGGCATGACACCAGGAATCTCTGCTTTCGGCCTTATCTTTGAACGTGAGCGCGAGGACAAATCCCCTACTCCTTCCGACATCCGCATCTCACAATTGACAGATCTCTGTCCTTTCGAGGAACAACAGGCCACGATGGGTAAACTCGAGAAGAGTCAGTTGCTGGAGCGCAGGGTGTTCCGTAAGATCACAGGCGACAAGATCATGCTCCACAAGTTCCTTATCTGGAAGACCAACAAGGAACGTACAGGTCGTTATCCTGCTTATATCTTCTTCCATACCGACTACAGCAATGCTCGCAAGGATATCCTGAAGCGCGACATGAGCTACTCATCCGACGAGCAGCAGATCCGCAGTATCTTCGCATCAGAAATGGAGTCTAACATCAAAAAAGGATGGGAGGAAGTAGCATGAGTCAAATTGTGAAAATGAGAGATGTTAGGTTCGGAGTCGAACTTTTCGAGAATTACCACTCTATGACAGCCCTTGACGATCTGCTCTGCAGTTACAAAGGGCTGCCCAAGGGGGTAAACTATATGATCATTGGCGACCCGGGCGTTGGTAAGACCACAGTCATCCTCGATCTTATAGCCAATATCACTCGTCATACCAAAGGGGCTCGTGTACTCTTTATCAGTGCTGAGATGAACGAGATCGATCTGGCCATCTATGTGAAGCGTTATCCCAAATTCGGCAATCTGGACATCATGTTTGTAGAAGCAGATTTCGAAGGCGAGAAGAAGCATCTGCAAGAGATAGAAGAAGTACTGGAGAAAGGCTGGGACATCGTGGCTATCGACTCCTTCCACGAGCTACAGAGCATCATCAAAGAGGAAGAAGATATCTCTATGCGACTGGCAGAGACCAAACTGCTCTCGCTCATCAAGAAGCACAACAAGGCGGAAAATGCCACCAACACCAATACCACCTTCCTCACCATCCAACAAGTTACCAAGAAGGGCTCATTTGCTGGCACCAATCGTTTGAAGCACATGATCACTGCAATGATGGAACTCAGACTGGACAATCCCAAGAACGTGTATAGCGATCGCTTTGTGGTGTTCTCCAAACATCGTCGAGGCGATGTTGGGGTAAAACTGTATTATAATCTCAGTAGTAAGGGCGATGTCTTTTTCGATGAAGAGCGTTACCAGCAAGAGTTACAACTACGCAACTTACAGAAGGATGTATCGACTCAGATTCGAGACTTTGCCAATCAGTTCGATAATTTGTTCAACAAAGAAATGAAGTAGCATTATGGATACAAGTGAGTACAACAAAATCAAACAAGAGATATTGAATCTACCTGTTATCTATCGAGAGGTAGAGCCCAAAGAGATTGTTGCATTAGGAGACAACTTCTATAATATTGTGAATACAGAAGTATATGTTGATCCTGGAGTAGCTGGTAAGATTGACAGTTATTTGGGTATTAAATATAGTCAGACTCGTATGGCGTACGATAGTTATGGTGAAAAAGGCCTTACCAATCTACGCAACTTCTTTGGACAGGCAAAGAACGAGAATGACAGCAAACTTGTCTTAGTTGCAAACACGCATTCCAAGCAAATAGTGAGCGCAGTTCCTATAAAGCAAAGCGTGATCTTACCACATGCATTTTTCGACTTTGCAGAGATGTTTATGGATAAGAACCAATATCTTCCAGAGAAGATGGAATATAACATGGGGCCAGTAGATAGTATCTCACTCATCATGAGACCTGTTAAAGAGAAGTTCATGGAGTTTGCAAAAGGAGACGAATTCTTATTTAACGGTTTATACTTCCGCTGGACACCAGGAGAAATTGCACTAGGCAACTATTACATACGTCTTGTTTGTTCAAACGGACAAACGCAGACTTCACAGAATGCAATTTCTAAAATTGCAGCTCCAACTATTGAGAACTTTCACAAGTTGCTTGAATTAAATGCCGATTCAGACCCCATAAAAAGGAATGTGGAAAAAATGTTGGAAAGTGCAAAACAATCTATGAATACAAAGGCTTCTGTACGCGAACTGGGGGCCGCAGTCAACATATTGAAACAACAGCATGTAAATGATGAAGATGCCAACCAGATCATCCCATATCTTGAGACAAAGAATCTATATAAGGATGCAGGATTTGAAGTGGACACAGAGCATATGGCTCTGGCAAAGAGTAATAAAACGGTATGGGAACTGTATAACATGCTGACGTACTTTGCCACACACAATAAAGTATGGTCTCCTCAGGATATTAAACGTACTAACCTCATGGAATCCAGTATGAACTTCCTCCTCAGAAAACGAGATATCGTTGAACACTACGACATCTTCTAACCCCTAACACAAGAGCCCCTGCACTAAGCAAGGGCTCTTAAAACGGTTAAGAAACAATAATTCTTCGACAATTATCATACTACGTAAGCACCTAACACAATCAATACACAACATAATGTAAACATACGCCTTATTATTTAAGTTAAACAATCAATGGACTATATGCATTCGTATTGATATAGATAGCATATTCCACCTTTTACCCTTAAATCCTTCTGATAAACATCCAATTCTTCATCAGAAGAAATGTTTTGACCTGTCTTCTCTGAAATAAAGCGATAGGCCTCAGCTTTGGTTTGAAACCTCTCAGCATCACCTCCCCTATTACCTGGAAGAACAAGAAACAACAGATAGTTCTCTGGAAAGTATTTGCCCTCTTTATCATTCTTTAGGAAAACCTCGCAACCTGGTTCTTCGGAAATGAAATAGAATGCCAAAGAAGGGAACTTCTCTTGAAGGAAATCTATAGTGTCGAAGGGAGGTTGCCAAGCAGACTCTGTTGAGAATCTAATTGTATCTCCCTGACGTTCCAAACCACCCCATTCGCCTTTGCAATAATAATCTTCCCTATTGCCACCTAATTCTGTAATCAAACATCCCAGCCAAGTCGTTCCAAAGCCATTCTCAACTAACGGTTGCTCCATATTTTTGAGCTTGTACATTGTATTATAGAGGTTGTCGAGTTCTTCTTTGTTGCCCTCAACCACATAGCTTGTATCACAATAGTTTGCCATAATAATATGTTTTATTTTTTGCCAAAATACTTCTCATAAAACAATGCAGCTCCAGTAGAGCCAAGATCGATGGCCTTCTCCCACCACTCCTTAGCTAGAAGATGATTGGGCTCTTCGCCAATGCCATCGTAATAATAGTGGCCAAGTGCACAGCAGGCATCTGCACTACCCTGTTTAGCAGCTCGCTCAAGCCACATCACACCTTCCTCGTGATTGACTTTTACGCCAAACCCACCAATATAAAACTCACCAAGTGCCTCCATCGCTTCTGTATGTCCACACTCAGCAGCCTCTTTGTAATACTTGGCAGCCTCGGCCCAGTCTTCATCCTGATGAGCCTCCCACCCCTTTTGGTAGATGGCTTCCACCTCGTCGGAGCAGGTACTGGGCTTGGGATAGAATCGGTCAAGAATATACTTGCTATAGCCTAACATCTCTGTGTCACCATCGTAAGCACCGAAGTTCTTGTGCATTTGACCTAAGCCATTACACATCTTGGCTGCCACCTCACAAAGGAAGTTCGCGCCATGCCCCTTCTCGAGTGTAAAATAGCGATACTCTCCCATCCACTTCACCACCATACCATAGTATGCCAAGGGCTCTTCCATAGGATCTGGGAACTTGATAACGACATACGACAGAGGATAAGATGAGAAATGCAACAACTGCATTTTCTGGAAGTCGATGTTCTTCCACGACTCATCCTCAAACAAGTCATTCCAACAAGCTCCGTCATGTATTGACTCAACACTCTCCAGATAGTAGGAATAATCGTCGTTCAAATAAGAGGGAATCAAGTGATACTCCAACGTATATAGCGCCTCGTGGATTGATTCTGTATACTCCATAATTATAATATTTTTGAATGATTTGAATAATCTACGTTTATTGCACAGCCATCAAAGGCATGTTCGCCAATATACACCACAGAAGAAGGGATGACTACTCGGCAGGTTTTGCCATCCTTGACCACAGACTTACTGAAACAATGATCAAAGATGATGCGTACCCCCTCAGGCACCTGATAAACCTCATCAAGCACAGCAGGGCCATTCAACAGAATACGACCATCCGGACTCAGATTGGAACCATCCTCACGAGTATAGCCCCCATCTCTCAATGCCTGCTCTCTAGTAATAGCAGGTCTCTTTTTGCAACTGAATAACGTCTTAAACTTCATAACTGTGATACATTATTAATTGTCAAAACCCAAATGACAGTCTTTTAAAATAAGGGCATCTTCATTGCCCAGGTCAGAAGACTTTTTGAAATACTTTTTAGCACGTCGTTCGTCCTGTTCAACATCACCTATACCATGCATAGTGTAATAACCTAATATATAAAAGGCATCTGCACTCCCTCTTATTCCAGCCTTCATAAGCAACTCTGTCCCAAGTTTAGCATCCATTTTTACGCCATAACCTGACAAATAATACTCACCCAGTCTTACCAGTGACTTCAAATGCCCATACAATGTGGCCTTTTTGAAACACACGACAGCTCTATCGTATTGCCCATCCATATGGTATGACTCACCATCTTGGTAAATGGCCTCTACCTCTGCTTCCGATAATGGTAGATGAGGATAATAGTGATCAAGAATATATTTACGGAATGATTCGACATTGATCTCCCCCTGATAATCTTCAAGATACTTCTTGTGGTCTGAGGTGGCATTGAATATTTGCGTTCTTTTACCACGCTTTGCTAACATGTAGCAGCTAAGCTCATCAAATTGGGAGACAATCATACCATAATAAGCCTCGTAATTATATTGTGGCTTGGGAAACTTAACGAGCATATACTCCAAGTAAGATGAATAATAACGCAGAAAATCCATCTCATCGAAATTGATATCCTGATCCCATTCATTAAGAAAAGGATTAATAATGACCTCCTTCAAATCTGCAAATGAGTTAATCATTGAGAAGTCAAAGAAAGATGTACCATCGGCAATGGCACCCATAGTTTCATACTCAAGCTCTCTTAGTACACTGCTTTTTTTGTTTGTCCTCTTGCTCATAATAATGCCTTTTTTAAGTTTCTGCGGCAAAGGTACAAACCTTTCTTCTAATTTTAGGAATACCCCTATGTGATATGATCATAATACGTATTATTCGTTTGGTAGGTAGTAAAGACAAATAATTAACAAAAGTATTATATAACTTTGCCTCCGAAATCAAAAAACGTATAAAAATGGAACCAAAACATTTAAAGAAAATGCGCATAGCTCGCAGTAATATCAGGCGGGGAGTTGAAGGAGCTAAAGAAGAATGGGATATTCAACTGGCTTCTCTCAAGAAAAAGATGTTTGCTAAACTGAATAAGAAACAGGCATCACCAACAGATGCCCAACTTGCTTTTTTCAAACCCATCTATGCCGATAGGGATTTCTTCGACCTGCCTATTATATATAACAAAGGTATAGCCGCATTCAAGGATTATCACAACCCCATCGTGGAATATCAGCAGAGAGCCTTCTCTTTCTCGGAGTCAGGGCTGAAGGAAGATCTACGAAAGAAAGGGGCTAATACAGATGACCTTATAATGACTGTTCGTAACTATGAGTTAGGAAAAGTCTGTGTTCAAGTTAAGTGTGATCCTCAGCAAAGCAGTTTCATGAGGTCTTACGAGATTGGCGACATTGAGAAACGCCTGAAGGAGAACATCAAGAATCTTTGGTGCACAGAATGCATTATATCCATGCCTGGTGTCGATATGTATATCTACCGTTTCTACGATCCATATTGTCCTGTTGGCCGTTTTTATCTTTTCCCTTCTTGGCAATTATGTAGTAGCCCTGTCGAGATGGATGAGATTACCTTCTTTCACTTGGATCTTTCAGATTTGCTACTCGACATGATTGACGAGATGCACGAACGTGAGGACATGTTAAAAGAATACTGCAAGGAATTGAAGCTCCAACAACTATCTTCAATCTCATTTGATATCATGGATATTCAATTTTGGGATGAACAAAGAGTCGCCCGTGCTGCACGTGATTATTATCACAGAGGAAATAAATACAATGAAGCGCTCTATCTTCTTAACCATAAGTTGATGAGACCTCTCAAAAAGTATTTTGATAGTTGTCTGCTCTCCCATCCAGAATCCATCAAATACAAGCCAGGGTTTAAAGCCGAAAATGGGGTATGGAGCATCGAAATTATTCAACTCCTTCCCCAATACAACACTGCTTATTATTTAGAAATCAAATACGAAGGAAATACCTACAAATTTATCTTCGATACTAACCAGTATAGCCAATATGCAGTAGATCAGCTAATTGCCAACATTGACCACTATGGCCGTATGTGGAACAAGCTGATGAATCGTTTCAACCTTGAATATAAAAAATGTGTAAATAGTGCTGCTTAAATACACTTTTTCAAATCCTTCTGAAATTCGATTAGTTCAGGACATCCACTAATGTCTATCTTCACTTCCGGCAGACTGAGTGAATAATACTGTTTTGAATGATCATAGTCTATGATATACCAATTATCATCGTCACGACCATTCAATGCCTCCTTTATGTCGCTGTTTGCGTAGGGTTTGTTAGTTCTTATCAGTTTTTTAAAATCTTTATTGATATCATCTAATATATTATCATTATAATCAAACGATTTTTCAATTATTTTCGAGAAAACGGGCTTGATTATGTTTATGTTATAAATTATTTTTCCTCCAATTAAGAGGAAAAGCAGGAAGAGTGTCTTTGCTGCAGTCGTTTTAAATGTGATGGGAAGTTCGTCGGGTATATTCGAGCCAGAATGAACAAACTTAATATCATATTTGCCAACGGTCTTGTCCAGACGACAATACGGAATCCCATGTTCCTCTACCTTAATCTTGAAAATCGGCATACCTGTGAAAAGATTTTGAATATTATTATTCAAGAACTCATCTTTAGGTAAGTTTTTTATGACCAAGGAAATCAATTTACCCATACCTTCAGTCGTCAACACTCGGTTTACCGCTTTAAATACTTCTATATTGTCTCCACATTCTGATATCATAGACTGTAACTGTTTAATTTTTTGTTCAGCGTCAAATCTATTATCAATACGGCTAGTAGAGAGAACCATTTCATACAATGGTCTACCAGATGGAGACTGGGGCCTCCGTACATTTGCACTGAAAATATTTATCACTTCCTGACTAGGATCTTTAAGCAGGTCACATAGTGTGGTAAAAGGATGTTCTTTAATCATATCTTTAGTAATTCTGATTGTTACACTGCAAAAATAAGAAGAAAAAACTAAAACAACGAAATTCTTCGTTTGTTTTAATTTTAATTAAACCTCCATGTCATTTTTCTTCCCCACAAGCAGGAAAAGCCTGTGGGGAAGATAAAAAGACTTTAGGATTTGAGGAGGATGTTAGCCTCGTCGATTACAGATTGTAGATCTTCCTTGTCGAGGTAAGGCAGCAGTTCGGTTATTACGTTGTAGATGGGCACGTCCTCGCCACATTCGTTCTCCAGCTCCCTCAGCATAGGGAGCGCTTCGTTCAGTGTACTGATGTTGTTGTTTTTACTCATAACTTTACTTTTTAAAGTTTCTGCGGCAAAGGTACAAACCTTTCTCTTATTTTTTTTATTTCTCTATGTGATATGGTCATAATACGTATTATTCATCTTGAAGGATGTTTTTATCTTAAAGCACGACTTACTTCTTGAAGAAGAATCCTAATCCAAGGATCCTTTTCCACTTCTCGCGGCGTCGCGCTTTCTTTTCTCTTTCCTCATACTCCCTCACCAAGCGCTCTTTCAGCTCTTGAAGCATCTTTTTGTCATCAGAGAAGTTTGGTTCTACTCTCTCTTCTTGTATCTTCAGTTCTTCCATACTTATATTATATCTATTGATTTTGTTTACCTTTATGTCTCTTAACAGCCAATTTAGGACTTCTTTGCTACCATTATTCAATGCTCTTTTACCAGTTTCACTTCGCGAAGGTACGGCTTTATTATTATATATTAGGAGTAATTTTATGTAATATTCAATTTGAGGATTGAATATTTGAAATATTAAGAGTATTATTCCTTCAATCTCATTTTATTATCAATGTCGTTTCTTCATAATTTTTTAACTTCTTCAACATTTTTTGTAATTCATTCTTTATCTCATCAAGTGATAAATCTTTGTAATTATTAATCTTAAAAGAACATGCGCGAGTCAAATTCCAGTCATTTCCCTTATCTTTTTTCATAAGGTTTTTCATTTTCTCATCCAAAGCAGGAGATAAATCTTCACCTTTATCTTTATGAAGAGTTAATTCTAAAAAAATACGATCTGGTTCTATTTTAAATTGATAATAGAAGTAGCTATTTTTTTCAGTGTCGTTAAAATACTTCATTAAAGACTCTGTTCTAAACTTTATATATGTCTTAGTACGCTTTTCTATATCAGTATCTTTTAGAAGGTCTTTTGCTGTATTAGAGATTTGTAATGTCAAATCATCTCTATTTTCATAAATCAGATCAAGTGCAAGTCGGTGCTTTTTGTAGATTTCATTGCATAGTTTTACTAATTTCTCATCCATAATGACGTTATTTTTTATGTTATCTATATAATTATTAATTAATATTCTTGCTTCTATTATCAACTGAGTTTCTTTTTTTTGATACACGGTTTCTAAAACATCTAACACATCAGAATATGTTATTACTGACCAGTCTTCTTCAGAAGGTTCTTCTCCTTCTGGTGTAAGATAGAGAAAAACACATGTCCAACCTTTGTATTTATTCTCAATAGTTTCTTTATATACTTTTAGCTGAGAGATTCCAGTACTCCCATGCGAGTGTTCATGAGAACCAATCTTGTTTTCTATTGCAATGACACACTTCAATTCTGAGGATGTTAACAAAATATCAATATTTTCCCATTCCCTATAAACATTGAAAGAGAACAAATTAGAAGAAAGTAATTTTAGAATATACTCATTACTAATTTTATTTGTCAGTCTGCAAATAATACCATATAAGAATTCGTCATCTAAACCATGGTTTTCGTTCGGATCAAGAAGCCAGCTAAGCATATTACTGTGCCGAATCTCAGTTTTGGAGATTTTCAGCACATCAAAGATATTGAGTTTGCATGTCCATTTAGATAGACGATCAAGAGAATCTTTGTCCTGAAGAAGATTCAACAACACTTTTAGTTGTTCATTTTTGTCATTTGTAATATAAGTTTCCATCTTTCAATTATAATACCAAATGTTAATTGCTATATCTTAAATATTATCATCTCTCTCGAAAAATACAATTTATTCCACTACTTCTTTCAATTTTTCCCAGACTTTGACCATGGCGAGGGTGTCGAGTTCACAGTAGCGAAGGAGGGCTTCGCGAGTGGCTGCGGCTTCTTCAGGTGGCATGTTCTGGATGCGAGGGAAGACGGTCATAGCATCGCCACCATTCTGCACACGCGTGTCGAGGTTGTGGTAGTCGAGCTGGGGATCGTCAGGAAAGAGGGATGGCAACACACGTTTGATACTGAACGAATTGCCCATCGATGGCAGATAATAGTAACCTGCCTGGAAGGGATCGAGCAAGTCGACAATGTGGTCGCGAATGTTCAGCAGATGTACAGCCAAGTCAGGACAGAGCACAGCCAACTCCTTAATGCGCGTACATTCAAATGCCTTGTTATAGGCCAAGGTGCAGACGTCCATTGGAATATCTTTACACAGTTGCTCTGCCAATGCTCTGCGAGGATCGGAACCATCGCTGGGGGCCAAGAACTCGCGATGCTCTAACTCCCCACCCTCTTCGCGAAGGATATGCAACGAGTACTGGAAGGTGATCTGTTGATAAGGGCGAGCACCATCATACTGAGGAATGGCCTGCTGCATGGTCTCGAAGTCGAGGAAATAAAGCGGATAGCTCAACTGATCGAGAAACTCGCTGATGCCTTGCTTGTCGATATTGGTCTGCTGATTCACCTGCAACAGATGGATGGGCTTTGTGACAATGTTCGCCACATCGGCAAGCGTGCGATAACCTTGTTGGTAGAGCTTCAACTTATCAGAGAAGTTCATCCTGTAGAGGTCGAACACAGAGGGCGATTCCAGATGACGAGTACAATACTGCCAGAAAGCGCACGGATAGGGTTTGTGACAATCCTTCGACAGTTCGAGCACTGGCTCTTCCTCCTGCTGGAGAGTTTTCAACGCTGCTGTGGTTTGATTGGGCACCTTGACATACTCGTTAGATACCAGTTCCTTCATGTCGATCGTCACAAAGAGATGCTCCAAATCGAGTTCGCCCTGACGAACATAATCGCTATTAAGACAGACGAGATATGTACCAGTCACATTGACGCCACACTGCTCCAGCAACCACTTCTGATAAGCAATGTCTGGTGCATACTTTTCCAGTTTGGTCTCTTGACCATTGAATTCTGGGAAGCTGCTCGATTTCACCTCGTAGATGGCATAACCACCAGGCGTCTTCCGCAGGATATCTACTGCACAGTAATGACCCTCGATGGCAAAGGATGCCTCACAGATGTTCTTTACACCATTGACCAAACACTCCTGAGTCTTGGCTAACATCGCAGTTATGTCAAGTGAACCATCTTCGCGCTTGGTGGTGACCTCAGTAAACTCGCCAAAGAGTCCCATAGCCATATCGCCCACCACATTACCCATCTCGAAACGGGCCTCTGCAGAAGGGTCGACCACAGCCTCCTCGGGCTTGTATACTTTAAGCCACAATGCTTTCATGCACTGGCAAGACAGCGTGTAGCGCGATTTTGAAAGGTTCTTTGAACGCATAGGCGGTTTAGTCTTGCTCATTTTATTTGGTTGAATATTTTTTTATCGGGAACCATTTGCTATATTGATTGATGAGATCGCATAATGGTTCAACCAAATTCTTCAGATTCTCTTTTGTACATTCGTTATTTTCTAAGTACTCATTGACTGGATTTTTGAAAGGTGTCAATCCCCCCTCTTCCGCTTTGTCCTTATCAGGTACTTGGTGCATCATCAATAGTGATACGTGGCGATATTTACAAATGAGATTTATCTTGACTTCTTGATTATAATACATATCTGCTCCTAATGCATAGATAAAGTGCATGTCATGATTTCGAAGATTTTCTGTTAATTTCAAAGCAATAGGCAGAAGTTTGATATACATACAATGCCTTTGGTCTTTACAGAATTCTTCACAGAATGACAATTTTGCAAATTCAGCCATTGGCTCTTCTATCTCTTTGACAGATCTCTTCCATCCCAGGTCTGGACGAACATCAAAGAAGCGATGCATCATCTCATGAATATAAACAGCTGCCGTTACATACATACGATTACATCCCAGACGCTTAGCTTCTTCAGTTATCTTGTCCATCAGAAGCCATACTTGAGGGCATTTTTTTGACGAGATTGTATAAAAGCCTAAAAGATCATCTCCTCTTTTGTATTCTTTTGCATTATCTTCTGTACTGAGAATAACCTTTGTTGTTTTGTATAAATCACCTATTTTATTTCTGCCCATGCAATTAACGCAATAACCATTTATATCCCATAGCATGGTTTTCTCGTCTGGTGTCAGGTCAAATTCTTCACTACACGAAAGTTTATAATCGAAAAATAAATCATTCTTTTTGTCTTCTTCTATTTTAGAAGTATCAGATAACACACCTTCTATTGCACCATATGCGTTTTTGAGAACGTCATTACCTGGTTTAGTAACTTTATTTCTATACACATATGAAATATAGGCATCTAAGTACTTTATATCAATAGAATGTTGATTATCCTTTAGATAGTTATAATCAGAATCTAAATTATCAGTTGAGTTGCCTTCATTATTACAGTCTTGAAATTTCTTTTGGACTTTCTTGTTGAGCCCTAAACTAGAATGATTTTGTTTTATCATACTCGTATTTTTTAAATTGGATCACTAATTGTCTTTATATATTTCTCCCGGAATTCTATTAGTTCTTCTGGCAATTCAATCATTTCTTCTGGTAAACTCAATGAATAATACTTGTCCTTACCGCGATTGATCACTTTCAAAAATATCATCATTATAATCAAACGAGGACATGATAAGTTCTTTAAGCACCTTATCATATTGGGAAATATCCACCTTAGTTCTTGGCATTGTGAAAGGATGTTCTTTAATCATTGGCTTGAATCATTTTAGATTTTCTGCAAATATAGACAAATTTTTTTGCACCACGTATTTGAATCGTCTGATTTTATAATTATTTAATAATCTATAGTTATATGACTGCTTTTACTCATAAACGTACTTTTTAAGTTTCACAGTGCAAAGGTACAACGTTTTTCCTTTCCCGAGGTTATTCTGGCATGTGGTAAAATTATTACACGTGTTAAGAAATAGCAAGAAGCAACTCTTTTAGATGTCTCTTGGCTTCCTCCGAGCCATCGATTTTAATGGCCTGAAGGAACAGTTCCTTAGCCTTCGAGAGATTCTGAGCCACACCCTCCCCTTTCATGAAAAGCACGCCCAGATTATTGTAGGCAGTAGATGTGAAAAGGGTGCTGCCACCTGTATTGATGGCCTGTTGGTAGAGTACAGCAGCCTTGGCATCATCGCGACGTACACCCAAGCCCTTGCGATACATATAGCCCAGAAAGGTCATCGCTTCGGCATGCCCCTCACTGACGGCCTGACGAAAACATTGCTGGGCTTGCTCGTAATCATCATCAAAAAGGGCTCTGCGTCCTCTGGCAAAAGCCGATTGATCAGCCATCTCAGCTTCATAAAGTCGCTGGAGTTCATTGTTCTCTTTATTGTTCATTTTTATCATTTAATTAGGGAATACACGTAATGCAGATATATGAGAGTGCGAGTCCATGTAGTCATCATCAGTCTTACACTCTGAAAGGGGACGATCGAGAATGACATAGCTATCATCCGAGGCATCGAGGCGCAAGGGTGGCAGATCGTTCTCATAGAGTTTTGTAACCTCATCTACCAAACGAGGGGTGGCATATATAAAACCAGTCCAGATACGTTTTTGTGCCAGATCGAGTACCTTCACAGGATCGCCAACCTTGAATCGTATCTGATGCTCCAGCCGACCATAAAAGATGTCCACGATGGAACCTGAAGCGAAAAGCCGTTCATCCATCTTCGAGCCATCGGGCAGATAGACACGTTCTGAAAGGCAATCGTCATCACCATTCACACACATCACCCCAAAGGGGATCTCACGGATAATAAAACAGAAGATAGCTTCCTGTTCAAACTCAAAAGGACTCTTTGAGATACGCAGCATCTCGTGCTCTGCCTCCACCAGAGAATGGAAACGGATGCGCTCGTCGTTATAGACCTTGTCATCTTCCAAGAGTCTGACGACGTTCAGTTCAAAATAACTATTCACCATACCTAACAATACTTTAAATATTTGCGTTTGCAAATCTAGGCATTTTGTAGGGGGCAGAATGCATTTTTAGCACGTTGAATTGGAACTTTAACTTTTATTAGATTAAAGGATGTGTCTGAGGCAAAGATAATATTTTTCTCCAAAAATATTTGGAACTTAGCTAAATAAGTGTTACCTTTGTGGCCGTTATAAACATTGTTATTAACGTATAAACCTCATTAAATTAACACTAACCGTTATGAAAAAGTTAATTTGTATGCTAACTGTGCTGCTGTGCAGCGTGATGAACCTGAGTGCCCAGAACTATAACTTGGAAGGCCGTTGGGTGACCGATCTGTCGGATGAAAATGAAACAACGTCGCTCTTCTTTGTGTTCGAAGGTAACGAACTGACACAGGCCGTGTATGGCGAGTCGACCGTTGACGAGATCGGTCTCGTAGGCGTGATCGTCGCCACTCCCCCTGCCCCATTCAAGCTCGAAGGCAACAAACTCACCGTGACCTATGATGCCAGTGAGGCTGATTACCATGTGACGAAGACCGAGTTTAACGAGAAACTCCAGGAGACCATTAAAATGGCACCCAGCATGGAGAACACCGTGAAGGAGCTTTTAGACAAAGCTTTTGATTCTCAGAAAGAAGAGATGTGCAAGACCGTCATGTTTAAAGGTGAGCTGGAGATCATCTCTTGTACTGATGAAGGTGAACTCACGATCAAGGACACTGATGGTGAGACCTACACTTTCTACCTGAAAGGTGAATAACGAATAAAGGGCATTGAAATTTCAATGCCCTTTACCATCAATCAATATGCCTGCTCATGCACGCCCTTGACGGCACGACCTGAGGGATCATTTAGGCCCTTGAAGGCGGCATCCCATTCGAGGGCGATGGCCGTGCTGCAGGCCACGCTGGCTTCGCTGGGAACGCTTCTGGCAGCAGAGTCGGAAGGGAAGTGCTCGGCGAAGATAGAACGGTAATAATACTCCTCCTTGTTCTTCGGCGGGTTGATGGGGAAGCGCTCGGCTGCGTGAGCCATCTGCTCGTCGCTGACAGCCTCAGCGGTGATCTGCTTCAGGGTGTCGATCCAGCTGTAGCCTACACCATCGCTGAACTGCTCTTTCTGGCGCCAGGCGACCTCTGCAGGCAGCATGTCGGCAAAGGCCTCGCGCACAATCTTCTTCTCCATCGTATTGCCTGGGCACATCTTGGCCTCAGGGTTGGTGCGCATCGCGACATCGAGGAACTCCTTGTCGAGGAAAGGCACACGACCTTCCACACCCCAGGCCGAGAGGCTCTTGTTGGCACGCAGACAGTCGTACATATAGAGCTTGCCGAGCTTGCGGACGGTCTCATCATGGAAATCCTTGGCGGATGGCGCCTTGTGGAAATAGAGGTAACCACCGAAGATCTCATCGGCACCCTCGCCTGAGAGTACCATCTTGATACCCATCGACTTGATGACACGCGCCAGGAGGTACATGGGTGTAGAGGCACGGACGGTGGTGACATCGTAGGTCTCGATGAAATAGATGACGTCGCGGATGGCGTCGAGACCTTCCTGGATGGTATAGTTGATCTCGTGGTGCACCGTGCCGATATGATCGGCCACAAGCTTCGCCTTGGCGAGATCAGGGGCTCCCTTCAGGCCGACGGCAAAGGAGTGCAGACGGGGCCAGTAGGCTTTGGTCTTGCTATTGTCCTCGATACGCATCTCGGAGTATTTCTCAGCGATGGCGGAGATGACGGAGGAATCGAGTCCGCCTGAGAGCAGCACGCCGTAAGGCACATCGCTCATGAGCTGACGCTTCACGGCATCCTCAAGGGCATCGTGGATGGCCTCGACACTGGCAGGATTATCCTTCACGGCATCGTAGTGCATCCAGTCGCGACGATAATACCACTTCTGACCAGGATCGACGCTCCAATAGTAGTGGCCTGGCAGGAACGGCTCGTAACGCTCGCACTGGCCTTCGAGGGCCTTCAGCTCTGAGGCGACATACACCTTACCATCGCTGTCGTAACCGATATAGAGGGGAATCACGCCAATCGGATCACGGGCGATGAGGAACTCGTCGCGCTCCTCATCGTAGAGCACAAAGGCGAAGATGCCACTGAGGTCTTCGAGGAAATTGATGCCCTTGTCGCGATAGAGGGCGAGGATGACCTCACAGTCGGAGCCCGTCTGGAACTCATACTGACCAGCATAGCGGCGACGGATCTCCTGATGGTTGTAGATCTCACCATTCACTGCCAGCACCTGCTTGCGATCGGGTGAGAACAGGGGCTGGCCACCTGACTCGGGATCGACGATACTCAGTCGCTCGTGGGCGAGGATGGCTGAACCACCACAATAGATGCCACTCCAGTCGGGTCCGCGATGACGGATCTTCTGACTCATCTTCAAAGCCTGTTCACGCAACTCATGTGTCTGCTCCTTGGTGTT
>JAEEGG010015165.1_pt1 | contig 16206 bp, 15 predicted proteins | sample 9134161 | NCBI WGS metagenome assembly JAEEGG01 (sample SAMN16246543, study PRJNA631951) | gut metagenome | biome: gut microbiome; feature: rumen; material: CR-attached | host: Bos | place: Iran: Karaj | collected 2018-10
GCTAATAGGTAATGGCTTTTACCAAGCCACGTTACTGTACTTCCTCCAATCTCTGCAGTTTTCAACAATTGATTCCTAAACTCCATATCTTCAAGACTTGTTGCAGCCCCGATGACGAACCCAGTTCCAGACGGGCTGAGATTAAAGATAATCGGACCGGCATCAATATCCATACCGAACGAGCATGTATGGTCATGATATTCTCTTAATCCTGCAAATGGAAAGCTCTGCCTAAAGTTCTTTTTTAGACATTCATACTGTTCTTTGGCAAATTCTGGGTCTACCAAAGACAGATAGTAACAATTCAAGGCAGAATATGAGCCTTTCACCGGTGGTTCTAATTCCGCGTTATCCCCGTTCTGCACAAGAAATGAGGCCAATAATCCTGTTTCTTTGTCAATCCATTCTTTCTTTGCCCTTTCAATCCAACGCTTCACAGTTGAGGAATATTCACCATTATATTGACTGGCATAATTGTTCAATGCCACTATGGCCACCAACATATCGGGTATGTAGATGGATTCTCCAGGATATGTGGGCAGATTCATTATAGGACTCTGGCGAATTCTTCGATTCATTGACTTGCAGAGCGTATGGTATTGTCCGTCATATTTGTTATCACCACCAATTTGCTTGTATCTACTAATCATCCATGCTAAATGGCTATAATATGAGATGTGGCTCAGATTACCATAGATGCCATCCATCGGGTCTTCTCTCCAGCGTAGCCTGTCGTATTCCCGTATTTCTTCAGACATCGCAATGTCGATTATCTGACCAATGAACTTAATGGATAGTTCCTTATTCTGGGGATAAAGAATAGCAATATTAGCCAATGCTGCCGATGTCATGGAGCATGTGTACAAAGCCCATTCACCTTGGAACTGCTTACCAATACCGCTTGGCATTTCATCGAGTAATCCCTGTGGAGTTGTGCAGACCTTTGAGGTAAGATAGTTTGCACGACGGATTATTCCTTTCTTTTCTCCATCAAAAGATCCGTGCCTGCTTGTGGCACACTTAACCCATACTGCTTTCCCCACTATGAGAGAAATAAGAACTATAAGTATAATGGCCATTCTCTTTCTCGCTCTACTCTTTGTCATCCTCATTGTCGTGAAGAATTATATCACTAAAAACCCTTCGATGGCATTTAGGACACATTCCGTAGATAAATTCTATTAGCAATTTATCATCACTATCAAACCAATAAAACTCTTCCCACTCTAACTCCGTCGATGTAGTATGACATCTGGGACATGATGCATTATTATTGTATGGAGCTATTTCTTTTGATTCTTCATAAGCTTTCTTTAGGCGCAAAGCTTTGTATCTCTGTCGAAATTTTTCACGTCTTATATCTTCTTCCGTAGGTTTCCATATCTCCTCGGTGATAGTCTGCAAGTCAATTAGAGTGTATCCACAGCCAAATATGACAAGTTTTAACACACTAGACGACGACTTGATAGGACACAGATGAAATTCCAAACGTGTCTCAGAAGGCAAAAGCCTATCAATTGTGCCTGATATGACATTCAAATCATCCATTTTCAATTGATAATCCCCACTGCATAATATATCAATGACAAGAACTCTTGGAGGAGGCATGCCATTTATTTCAATCAATAATCTCTTGAAAGCGTTTTCTGTAGACTCCTTGTATCGACCATCTTTGAGATCCTCAACTATTGGAATGCATATATTTCCATTCTCTAATAAGCTACCATAGGGCACACTTAAATTAAAATATAAAGGATTGAAAATGTCTGAAAGAGCCCTTATTGTAGATACCATTATAGAATCCGCATGGTTTAACGACAAATGCATTCCTTCAGTAGAATCCTCAAATCCTATTTTGGTTGACTCTAAATCAATCCAAAACAGACTATCAACGAGCGTATACAATTCACTAATTATTTTTCTTGCAGATTCCAGATAGTTTCTTCCTTCAAACTTAAAAGGGGTTGTGACAAGTGCAAAAAGTGACAGTCCATCTTCTTTTAGCAGATTTGCAATAAATTGACTAACTATGAGGCCTTCTTCCCGCCCCATCCCAATAACCATTAAGATCTTCCCTATATAGCAATCTGAATACCGAGAAGTAAGGAATTCGCATATATTAGATTTATGTCGACCTGGTATTTGTCCAGATGTGTGTAAGTCTTCAAGTAGAAGGGTCATGTCATAGAAGTCAATGCCATCGCCCATAGGTTTATCTTCACCCATATAAAGCAAATGACATTTGTTCTGCTCATTATTTAGCATTGAAATAACTTTTCTCACGTTACTTCCTAACCCCACAACAAGGAGTTCGCCCTCTTCTGTATCACACTCCATGAAACTCATAATGCATTATCTTAATTAATCGGCTTCTCCTATCTCTAGATAAAGCCTTTTAACAATCGATTATCCCATTAATTCTGTCATTCCAGAAACAACTTCGTCTAGTTGTTCTTTGTATATAAGTCCATCAACATATTCTTGTGGAATCGTGTTAAAACCAAATTTTGCACCAAGGATAGCACAAGCAACAGCAGCGTTAGTATCTGCGTCGCCTCCTGCTCTGACTACAGAAAGCAGACCTTCTTCAAAAGATGGTGCATTCCAATATGCCCAGAGACCAGCAGCCAAAGTTTTAAGCGTATAGCCCACCGAGTCCCAATCCTGCAACTCTAATGCCCTTATGTCAGTATTCAGCGAGAGATCTATGTACTCTCGAATACGACTATCATGCTTTTGCGCTATATTAACTATCTTGTGATATGATAGTTTTTCTCCTTCATATACCAGTGAGTGTATTAGCAGAGAAACGATAGCACAAGATCCTACACATCTTGGGTCGTAGTGCGTCAATCGGCAAATATTGGCTGCACATTCTTCAACAGCTTTTGGGAATAGTCCTACTATAGAGGTTCGCATCACCCCTCCATTAGCTGCAGATTGCTGGTGGCTCATTTCCCATAGCATCTTTGAGGCATCAAATGGTTTTTCGACATAATCGCCAAAACTAAGCACTTTGTAAGTTGTTTCACCAATCCCCATCGGCTCACCATCGGCCCATTCTTTGAAATTTCGGGCGATACTGGCATAATTGACACCTTTGTCTTTGATTACAGCATTTGCGATACAGAGCATCATGTCTGTATCATCAGTCCAGTCACCAATCTTCCACCGTTTACGATGCCGGTCTTGGAATATATCACTGTAATGTCTGATTCCATTAGGATATTTCCATGCCATATCCTCATCAGTCATACCCTCCGTGCCAAGTCCAAGAGCATCACCTATTGCTTGCCCAAATATTACGCCTTTTACTTTATTTTTTATATTTTCATTAATCATGTATTACTGTCCGTCTTTTTTCTAATACTTGTTATGAGTTATTCGAATAACATTTTTGCTATTATCAATCTCTATCTTTCCCAACCTGCCAAGAACACTTTGCCCAAGGAGAAGAGGAGCTTTTTGATTACGTACAACAGATGCCCGGACATTGTTACATATAAATCAGAAACCACTAATTGCCCAGTCATCAGTTATATCTATACTTAGCCGATTAAAGATGTTCCTATATAAATTGTATTCTCTTTCCGAACTCTTTTCTTTACAAACCGAAATAACATATGGGTCTTTCATATCCACATTTGATATAGCTCTTATATATGTCCTTAACAAATCGTAATCATATTTTAATTCATATATTTCGTATGCTTCATTATTGTTCTTATAAACAACATACTGTTTTGTTATTACTCTATCAGATGTCTTTTTTCTAAACTTGCATGCATAATAATATCGAAAGCCATTGAACTTTCTAGACTCCATTTCCTTAATGGTCTCTAATTGTCCAGGAATTGATTGATAGTAAAATTTGTTAATGCAATCTATTTCTTCTCTGGTAAGATATAAATTAGCATATTCAGGATTAGGGCATACTTCCAAATCCTTTCCATCTATCTCTAGTATATGTTTTTTAAAACCAAATCTGTCCCCTTCTTTATTAAGAAAATAAGTATGGGAAACAAAAGCCAATCTTTGGTTAATTGCAGTCTTGATATTCATGTTGTCTTGTAAAACATAGACATCTGTATCACGAGAAAGATGCGTACACTTCTGAGCAAACCGAGTTATCTCTTCAAAGCCATAAACATCATCTTCTCTACTGTACACATATGATTTCATCTTGTCGTACAAATCATCGTGATTTGGTTCACTATTTGTGCATGATGAACAAATCAGAGAAACCAAAACTAGTATATAAAAACACTTTCTCATAATTGTATTGCCTCCTCCAATAGTTTTTCTAAAACAATTATATTATCTTGATTTTTTAATGCCGATGAATAAATCCTATTAGCTTTTTCCAACTTTTCTGGTTGATAAGGTTTTATGAATAGTTCTGGATTTGAAAGCTGTAAAACTCTATTATATATTACCGATACATCACTCACAATAGCGTTATTCTTTTCTTCTACGTTTGAACCAATGCCAGCATCGTCTTTTGCTCTTACATTTTTATCTTTAGTCTTCTTGTTTTTGAAGTGTGTTACCAGTAAGAAGCAAACTAATATTACCATGAAAATTAAAAAGAGCATATTGCATAGAGTTCTTTTGCTAGCCAAATAAGATTCTATATCTTGGTCATATTTTGTGTCATTAAATGTCAAGTACATATTTCCTACTCTCTGAGTGAGATAATATACTTTATAAAAATTATTGTATACCCAACTCACATTTCCGAATGGGAATGCGTCTCTTTGATGATTATAAAAATTAAATCTAGCAAAGTCGAAGTTGTCCATATAGGAATCGGGATGGACTGTCCTAAAATTATCTCTAAATTGAAAATAGTAATAATCATTGCGAAGATTGAAAATTTTATTTACCCTATCTTCATTCTGAGCATCGTAATACATTCGATTATCAGCGTCCTCTTCTTGTATATACTCTTTCGCCTCTTTACAACTCTTATCAAAAGAAGGACGATAATCCCGTAAAGACATAGTTTCCTTTTTATACCCTACAAACAAAGGCGTATATGTAAAAATTTTAATATTGTACAAATCGTCATCTGGGGCAATGTAAGTTCCACGCCAAGGTATACTTTGGATATAATATAGATCATACAAATCATTAAAGTTTCCAGGACGTAGCGAATTAAAAGCCGTCCTTACATTCGTTGCATAACGACCATTAGGGAATAGGGTCCATGACAATCCATATGCTGGTACATTGGAATCAACTCTATTGTCTATGCGACGTACTGCATCCATGTCCATGCGTAGATATTTAGCCCCTCCATAATCTTTAAAATAAAGAAGTGCATTCTTGTTATTCCAGGCATCTTTTATCTGCCTTTTAATACTTGTTTCCAAGGAATCTCGTTTATCTTCAAAAGTCGAACGAGCCAAGTCTGGGAGATAGAAAAAATACAAACCAACATATAGCCCGATGGAGGCTATAAGAACAACCAGATATAACAATATTTTTTTCATCTTCATTATGTTTTAGTTCTGAGTATAATTGCAGAATATAAAATCGTCATGACTGATTTGTAATTCTCAATTAGCTTCATTGCTCACTTATTTTAATATTGTGCAAATATACTCATTATTCCGCGATTATGTACCATTTTGATAGCAAATTTAAGTGATTTTATGTAATAGGTGCTAGAATATTCCATAAAAACCATCAAAAAAGTGCATTTTTATCATTAAAAACACAGTAATCTGCAAAATAATTATTAACTTTGCGACATATTATATAGTAACATCTTTACCCGTATGGCTAGAAAATTTATACTTTTGAATTTGGCCGTTGCATTTATTGCAATCTTCTGCTCATGTAGTGGTGGGAATAATAGGACGTATGATGCAAGATGTCCTGAATTGGTTGAGAAGGCCGAGTATTACAACTCCCAAGTGTCCGATGGGCCTATGGGAATGAAAATGAGTGTTGAATATGTGGATTCTGTGTATAGAATTATACAAATAATTGACGAAACTCAGATACCTGTTGAGAAAGCAAAGATGGCTTACGGGAATATGAAACAAAATGCTATTGCGTCAATCTCATCCGCCAAAGGTAAAGAACGTAGTGACTATCAAATGATGGTCGATTACCATGTTTCATTTGAACATTTGGTAAAAAGCAAGAATACGGATGAGGTGATAGTAAGAACAATCGTGACTCCGGAAGAAATAGCAGAGGCGTTAAGTCATGAATTGACCCAAATGGATGAATTGCGAATGTGGGCTAAAAACGCCAAAAGCTCATTACCAAGAGAAATGGAAGCTGGCTATATTATGAAAGACATATCATGTTCTGATGATATCGTCACTATTGAGATTGAAGTTGACGAAGGGCTTAAAGACTTTGATGAAGCTACAAAAATAAGGCAATGGGCTAAGGTTGATCAGGCTGTAACATTAGCTGACTTAACTACCGGATTGACATTTCATGCCATCGCCTCGAATGTACCAGTTGGCATAAACTATCATTTTGTTGGTTCTAAAGGAAGTAAGGAACTGACAATTGCTTTCTCTGCAGATGAAGTTGTTCAATACAACGATGTTATGGAAAAAATTAAAAAACAACAACATAGATAGCATGTTATGTTTTGCAGATATTGCGGTAAAGTAATCCCTAATGATTCTATCTTTTGTCCCTGTTGCGGTGCCAAACTAGAAGAAGCGGCATCGAATATCAAGATAGAAGACAAAGAAACTGACGACAATGCTTTACTAGAAACAGAAAACAATATAGAAACGGAAGTTTCCACTGAATTAGAAAAAGAAGATCTTCCGATTTTAGAGACAAGTCAAAGCGTCAGTTCTTCAGAAAAGGATTCTGCTATAACTGACGATACTGATGTTGACGTTCCCCGTGCTGATATTTCATGTGAAATATTGGAAAGCAATAATTCGCAAGAAGAACAAGATGTCACCATGCCAGGAATAACAAAGATGCCATTGCTAAGAAGATTTTTCGGCAGCATGATTGACAAATTCCTTATACTAGCCATTTTCTTTGTTGGTCCTATTGCGATTGATTACTATGGCGCTCCCAGCAAACTAGGTGTATATGTTGGTCTGTTTAGCGCATCCCCTCGTAACTACGAATATATTGATAAATCTGCCATGAGTGATTATGGCAATTACAAAGAAGGCATTAGCCAGTATTACCAAGATCAAGAAAGATTGGCAAATGAGCCACCTCATATTGGCTCGACCATGGAACTTGATAAGAGCATGACAACCTTTTTTATTCTTCTTAATTTGTTGTACTATATCATTTTCGAATCCCTATTATCTGCATCTCTGGGCAAACGCATTACTGGCGGAGTCATACTTGACTCATTGGATGAGAAAATCGGTTTTGGAAAAGTATTGCAAAGGGCATTATGTGGAGGTATATTAATGTTCTCTTTAGTATATCTAATCCATTTTGAAATGATGCTTAGCTATAAAACGGTATTCATATTATTCTTCCTTTTAATGGATTTACCCGTTCTTTTTACGAAACGTTCTTTACTGGATATCTTGACAGGTACTACATATGCAAAAAGATAATTTAAAATCATGCATAATGAAAATAGTTCAAATCATAAAAATTTGTATTGTACTTGTGTTTATTGCTTCCTGTTCTGGAAACAAAAAACAAGAGATGTATCCTGATCTTATTGAGACAGTACAAAAGATTCAAGATGGTTTGCCACTTGTCATTAGCGAAGGACTTATACTAGCTAAAGTGGATTATAATGATACTATATTTACTTTACAATACGAAATCGATGAAAAAGAATTCCCTTTTGAAAATTTGGTAAAAGCAAAACAAAATAGGAAGAATTTGTTTTTGACTACAATTTCTGCCTCAGAAGGAAATGAAAGGACTGGGTTTGAACAATGTGTATCTTACAACGTGTCGGTAAGATATCATTTTATTGGCAAACGTAGCCACAAAGAGATGAGCATATTGGTGTCACCAAATGAAATAAACGATGCACTCCAAACAAAAAGTAATGCACTAGAAGTGCTTAGGATTCAAATTGAAGGAGAAAAAAGCTCGTTGCCAGAAAAACTAGGTGATGGTATGACAATGACCAATATAGAGTTGCGTGATAGCATGGTATTTACTACTATTGAATTAGATGAGACCAATTATATTTTTGACGGCTTAGGAGACAGTCTCGAAGACATGAAAGCAGAGATTATAAATTCTCTTAGGTCAGATCGTATAGGCATGAATCTAATAAAAATGATTGCAAATGTAAACTATGGACTAGTTTATAGCTATGTTGGTTCTGTATCAGGTAAAACTTATAATATTACCTTCCTTCCGGAAGAGATTTTACTAGAAAAGGTTATATATGAGGCGAAAGTAAAGACCGCATCAGAAATTGTTGAATGTGACGAATAATCAATTAAAGTATAGGATTATGGGGAACAAGCTTAAAAATATCAATATATTAACAATTGCAATATTCTTCGCATTATGTGCTTCATCATATTGGAGTACTAATACGCTAATTGATGATAATCCCCAACGCCTTATCAACAATCGCCTTTTCGATTATCAAGTTGAAGAGGATTTTGGAATCCTAAGGGAATCGCCAGGCTTGGGTGAAAAACAAAACGCAGATTCGCCTGATAGAAAAGAAATAGGCCCCCTACCAGAGGGAACATTTATTTCTGCATATACCAAGGAGGGAACTCTCTTTTATAACGAGCCGTATAAGTATAAATATAACATAGACGACCCGTATTGGGTTCAAGAGCCATATTATGATAGATATGGTTTCCTACAATACCGTACTGTTACTAAGTATAATCGCAAAACATATTGGGGTACAAGTTATAGGCAAAAGGAATGTAAGTACGTAAGAAATTTCTCCATTTATGACATATCAGATAAAATATCCTTATTCGAAAATCGAGATTCCGCATATAAAAGATTGATTAATGAATTTGAGTCAAAAGTCTCAGAATACAAGAACTGGAAGTTTTCACCTTTAGAATATAAGTCTGAAACGATAAAAAAGCATTGCAAGGATTTTTATAAGGGGAGTATCCAAGCATTATCATATAATACAGAATCTCAAGATGGTATAAAAACAATTCGAAGCATCTATTTCGCAAATGAAAAGGCGTATGTTTTAGAAGTTAAAGCTCAGCATAACACGACAGAGCAGGCAAACAAGTTTCTTACTAATATAACAACGTCAAATTTGTCGAAATACAACAATTCTGTTGTAACTAAAATTATTTTCGGCTTGTTGTTATCGATAGTTTTGTCGTTTGCCTTTATTTATTTGAGAAATAAGGGATATAAATATTTGCCGACAATTAACAAACAGGCTCATAGCTTGTTGAGATATTCATCATATATGACTTTACTGAATGTTCTCATCATCATATTCGTTTTCTATCGATTATTTACAGATGCGGATTATCAATTCGTCTATTATGATCAAAGATATATTGATCTAAGAAGTCTTGCATATCTAACAATAGCTACAATAGTATTTATGTGTCTTTTGATTTGCACATATTTGTATGCCAAACAAAAGAAAGAATATCGATATGACTATTTGATACCAGACCGAATGCAATCATATTATGATAGCAGACTAGATAGCCCACAGGAGAAAAAAACATTAGTTTCGTTACTTTACTATCCATTATTCATTCTTGGCCCGATACCATTAGGTATTCTTAGCCTTATTTATGTTGTTCCTTTTGCCATAATTATACTGATTTCATTAGAAATACGTCATTTATATCGGTGGATAAACAAGGATTCCATAACGGTTAACCAAAATAAGAATGAATTCATGGATTATTACGTTGTGTTAGATCTGAAGAAAGATGCTGATATAGATGAAATTGAGAAGGCATTCAATTCGGCTATGGCAAAATATAATTCAGCAAACGGTAATCCTCTTTATGGGAAACAATTTTATTATGAAATACAAGAGGCCTATGCGGTTTTAGGCTCGACCAACCAGCTCCGACCTGAATATGACAAAGAATACGAAGCATATAAGTCTAGCAATTGTGCATTATATTCATATTCAAACAAACAATTAGAAAACGAAATCTTAAATATTCGAAATAAATTGTATAAAGTCAAATCAAAAGGACGTAGTCTAACTATTAATATAATAATAGTCTCTTTTGTTATACTCATTGTAGTTGGTTTTATCGTATTGAGACTAGCTGAGGTAATACCACCATTATGGGAGAGCAGTAGCTATTCTGGTGGTTCCCGATGGTCTGGAGGAGATTTTGGTTATTAAAAGTTTATATTATGAGAAAGATTGTAATGATGGTAGTTTCTACCTTAATGGTTTTGGGTTCGTGCACAAGTCATCATGTCAGTGATATGGAGTTGTATGGAAATACATTTATACATCTTAACGATTCTGATTTCACTGCACCTTCGGATTGGGTAGAATATTCCTTGATGGACAGTTCTTTCACAATCTCTATACCACCATATATGAGGCCATCAATAATAGACGGCATGAGAATGTTAGAAAAGAACGAGGCCGTTTTCAGCCATAATGACTCTGTTACTAATGGCGAACACAAATACGGAAGGATTTGGATTGGTTATTCCCAAGTACCTGAAGGAACGGCTAATGCGGTCACTGACTACATAAACACATATGAACCTCAAACATTAAAAGCTCTCGAGACAATTGTAGATAATGCTCTTGGCAAAGGTCCAGACAGTCCTAGCGCACAAGATGGAGTGCCGGCAGGAAAAGTCCTTAATGGCCCTTTCTATGATTGCTTGTATATAGGAAAGCACGATTGGCAGAGTTCTTATGCCATTGATGCTTATTACAGACGTGGAGGTCATACGAAGGGCAAAGGTGCTGTTTCTTGCCACATATTCATTGTGCAAAATTATGACGAAATGGTTAACATAACTATTTCTCACCATGACAGAGATTCTGCTGACTTTAAGGATATTTTTAAAGTCATAAAAACCTTCAGATGGAAAAATGTGAAAAATAAATTCACCCAACAGTCTAAGACATACTGAAATGTCAAACAGATTTTCAGATATAGCATAACTTAAAATTTACGGAGGAGTAAAGCAATGAAAAAACTAAAAGTATTATTTCTGCTATTTGCTGCAGCGCTATGTTCACCAATACAGGCTCAGGACATGTTTGATGAAAGTCTAAGGGAATTAGAAAAATTAAATAACATCACATATGATTATGTGGCATCTTTTCTTGAATATCCGTCAAATCATGAGAATACGATAAAAGTGTTCCGCGGATTACAAGATTTGAGTAAGTTTTATGATGAACAATACAATAAACGATTTGAGCTTTTATCCCGGTTCGACAATTACAAAACTAGAGAATATGTAAATCAAATAGAAAAGAGTAAATATTTAATTGATGCACTTGATGAAATTGTGGGTTGTGTTGCTGGCTATATAAGAGCAGGAGTACAATCACAAGTATTTGATCAAATGCTTAAACCTTTACTTGACAAATTTGGATGGAATTGTAAAATTATTCCTGTGGAATGTCAAGATATTGTTTTCTTTGAATATTCTAAAGATGGTTTTAAAATGCTTTTAGCCTATAACACAAGACCTGCCCCTGGTGGATTTGAAGCAGACCTTTCTGGTAAATACAATGACAATCAGGTTGATTGTTACACCTATTTCAAGGCTTTCCGAGAGACTAACACGTTCTGTAGTCTTGTTGTACGTGGGGGAAAATACCGATTGGTAGAATATAAAGATGATAAAGAAACAAAATATCACAATCTTACAAAAGCATCATCTAAAAGAATTAATTAATATGTTACCATTATGAAAAAGTATATTTCATGTCTCTTCGTATATGCTCTATTTTGGGCTAATGCTGCAATCGGACAGACTATGCAGTATTCATTTAATGGTAAATATACTATAAGCATTCCTTCCAAACTGGAATTACAAGACTCAGAATTGAACAACCTTACAAACAGGAAGCAGCAAGTGAGTATTAGTACTCCCTCTAATAAAATTGTTTTCCAGCAAAAGGGACTAAATGCGGAACTAAAAACAGCATATTCGAAATATTGTAGAGTTATAATTGAATATTACAAAGAAGACAGAAATGAACCTGTCTATGGTCGTGGCGATCAAATTGTAGTTGACAGAGATGTGCTATATCTTGTGCATAATTCTATTGAAGAGGCATGTAATATAAACCGTACACCATTAATTAAACTGTTAACCATCCAACCGCTTAACATTAACGGTTTCCCAGTACTGTATTATTCCTATAGACGCATGGGGTGGCTAAAAGATGATGGGAAAAGACAGCCGCCTGTCATTGTTAATGTATATCAAATCTTTAATAGATATGAAAGCGTTACCTTAACGTTTTCTTATAGGGAATCAGAGCGGAACTTGTGGAAAGATATACACAGTAACATTACAAAATCTTTCTCGTTTATCAAGAAATATTGAAACTGGACAAATATAGGCTACGCAATGAAGTATATATATTTGCTTTTAGCAGCATTGTTGCTGCTCTGTTTGGCCCCTATGCCATATGGCTATTATCAGTTAATCCGCTTTATTTCAATGACTGTATTTTTGTTGATAGCATATCGTTATTATGAAAAAAGGATAATACCATACGCTATTTCATTTGTCATGCTGTCGTTATTGTTTCAGCCATTTTTCAAAATAGCTTTAGGCAGAGTCATATGGAATGTTGTTGATGTTATTACTGCTATCCTATTAGTTTATTTATATCACATAGAGAGGAAAAAGGAATAACATACCTATACCAATATGGTCCTGTCTTTAATGTCTTTATCAATTGTGACATAATCCATTTTTTTCTTTTTATCAGCGTCTTAGCACCTTTGCAGCCCGTAGCCATTACTTTTCAGCGATGCAAAGGTAAATCGCAGCTGTCGAATGGCCTCGGTATTCGGTACGGATTAAGCAAAATCTTCCTTTCCCTTCTGGCAAGAGTATTTGGCTGAATCCGTTCCGCAGCTTCCGAATGCCTATCGTCATCGGCAACCTTTGAAAAGCATCGTGAAAAGTAAAGTCCCGAACGGCAAGGAGCAAAAAGCTCCAAACCAAAAGGGAAAAAGTTAAACCTCAAAAACATTTAGAGTTATGATTTATTCAAATTTTACAGGTAGAGTTGCAAAACAGGCAAAGGTGATTGATGGTGTGAATGGCCAGTTCCTTTCAATGGATATGGCAGTGAACGACTATTCCAAGGGTGAGGAAACGACGCAGTGGGTACGAGTGCAGAGTAGCGACCCGGCACATCTGAAGCTGGTGGAGTATTTCACTAAGGGGCGAATCCTGACCATTCAGGGCAACGTGAAGATTGACCAGTGGGAGGGTAAGGACGGCACACCTCACGCACAGCTGAGAGTTCATGCCAAGTACATCGACTTCCTGAACATCGGCAAGAAGCAGGAGGGAGCCAGCGTAGCCGCCAATGCCGCAACGGACAGCAATGTTCCTGATGTTCCTACAGACACCCCGAAGGAGAAGAAAGACGACCTGCCTTTCTAATCCCCTTCGGGGGATTTCCTTCAAAAGAGGTGTAATCCCTTAAATGAAAGCAACAAAATGAAACAAGTATTTGTAGTATATGAGACTGATGCCTGGCACACTATCGCCAACCGCAACTGCAAGGGCATCTACACCAGCAAGCGGTCTGCCATTAATGCCATCATCAAAAACCATGAGATAGACCTTGAAGAGATTTTTGAGGATGACAGGTTGGAAAGAGCATCAAGGCGTGTGCTTGAAGCCGAGGCAAAACGAATTATCAGAAAAGAACTGGAAATGAACTATCAGACACAGGGCTATTCCACGAACTATGACATTGAAGTCTGGAACGTCAACGACTGGGGATAACAAAGTCCCCATTCGTTGACAGGTATTGAAAAAACGGTTGACGGTTGAAAACTCCTGGGGTTCTCAACCGTCAACTCCTTGAATAATTGTCCTTCTGATTATCGGAGAGCAGAAAAGTCATTCTTCAACTTGACCTCTGATTTTCTTGCCCTTCGCTTTGTCGCTTTCACCTTTAATCCTTTGATATAGTTTACAAAAGGAAATTGGCTCTAAAACCCGATTCTTCTTGGAAAAGTAACTAAATATCAGCCCTTTTTAGTATTTTCTGTTTTTTTTCAATTATATTTTGAAAGGATTTTAGTATCTTTGCACCGTGTTCTTGTAAGAGGTGCAAACATTGTCAAATTATTGCGGGCTACTGCAGAAGATTGAGAGTAATTAACTTTTTAAAACATGTTTGAGATGGAAATTGTATCTTTGTGGCAACGCTTAATCAGTACCATCATAGATAAGATACTGATAGCAATCTTATTCGTGATAATTGCTTTTATGTTATGCGCGGATTCACCTGGCGCTGAGATGGGGCATTTTATATCTCAGCTTGGTATTGAATATAAGAAGATCGAATCAGAGAAAACAATCCATGAGCGTAATGTCGAAGTGAATGAGTGGCTCCAAGATAATGGCTATTCGCCAATGATGTCTAAAGAACAAGATTATGAGCATTACAAGACCATGAAAGATGTATATGACAAACACATTTGGATATTTTTTGTAGTTAATATACTATATTACCTGTTATGTGAGCTAATCTTCAAAGCATCATTAGGTAAAAGAGTTTTGAAATGCAGGATTCGAAAAAACGATGGCGAAGATATTAATATACGTGATGCGTTTACTCGTGCCGCTATTTTAGGTTCACTTCTATTACTCGCCATTGCTCTACATATGACAATTAATATCAACGGATACATTACAACCATCCTATTCTTTGCCATCCTGGATTTTACGGTGTTTACCAAACATCGATCTTTGGTCGACAAGTATTCGGACACAATAGTGGCCAAAGTTAGTTAGTTTTTGTTTTTAAGTATCTCTATCAGGGGCATCCGATGGTTATGATGCCCGAAATGAGAAATATTTCAATGATCTGCTATGGAAGTTGCATGAACGAACAAAGTGAATTAAACTAAAAATGATATAGCTATGTTAGTAGATTTCTATTCCATTTTGGGAGTTTCGTTTCCGTCAAGTTCGGAGGAAATTCAATCTGCCTATATTACAAAAAAAGATTCATTGGGTAAGGATTCCGCCAACAGTTCCAATCCAAATTATCAAGCACGAGTTGATGTCGAATTGGCTTATCGCGTATTGGGCGCATCATATATTTTGAAGACAGCATATGACGAAGAATATGAAAAGGCAAAGCAGGTCGGATTCAATGATTACGAAGTAGCACATGAGAGTCTGCTTCCTGATATAGAACGAGAGCGGGATTTTGTGGTGAATAAGTTATTGAATCCTAACTTCAAGATGCCTAAAACAACAACGCCGCATGAAAAAGGATGGGGTATGAAAGCACTTGGTTGCATTGGCAAAGGTTTTCTTATATACTTATGCTTGGTTGCATTCGTGCAAATCAAGAAATACTCAAAAGATAGCGTAAAGGAATCTTATGAAACGCCCAGTACATACGCAACGAAAGAAAGTGCAGAATCACAATTAAGAAGTTTTGTTCTCGAAAAAAATATTTCTTTGCCACAAGATATGGACGAGAATATTACCACACAAGAAGTTGTTTTAGAACGGGATGCTATTGTATATGTATATAAAGTAAATGACAATTTCTTCGCAGAATTCAAAGATCATGCTTTCTCCCGGGATATACAGTTGAAGAATTTGAGAACTGTATATGACAAGATGAAGCCCATGATTGATTTGCTTATTGAGACCCACCGAGGAATTTACTATAGGTACATATGCAGAGAGTCCGGTGAGACAACAGAATTCAAAATTTATTATAGTGACTTAGTTGATTTACAATGAACAATACAACTGCTGTTAGCCATACCAAAAGGCTAACAGTAGTTATACTTGTTATTACGCTATCTCAAGTTCTACTTGAAGAATAGAAATGTTCAGAAAACACTCGATTTTTGAGACGCACAACCTGCTATCATGACGGACACGGACATATATGTGACACTCTTAAATTCCTTTTTCATAATTCAAGCTACATTAAAGTTATTCTTGTGTTTACCAGCCAGTTCAAGTGCCTTATCGGCATTGACAACAATCTTTCGCCCTACTTGCGTGATGGCTTCACTAATGATGCCACTCTTCTTGATACGACTG